>ONZU01000005.1_pt1 | contig 249867 bp, 178 predicted proteins | sample 1671161 | NCBI WGS metagenome assembly ONZU01 (sample SAMN06348128, study PRJEB24527) | human gut metagenome | biome: human gut; feature: ankylosing spondylitis patient; material: feces | host: Homo sapiens | place: China | collected 2015-10
TCATTGACTATAAAGAAGTAGTACAAATACGCTCTTGAGTTCTCAAACCACCACCACTCACCCGCCTCGAGGAACCCCAACCGGGGAACCACTCGCCGAGCGGCAGCGAAGAGTCAATTTACACGAACCCCGGCGATCACGCAAATCAACCCTTCCAAAGATACCCTAGAACCGTTGCAAATAAACGCATCCCTCGGCGTGTCGAAAAAGGCCTCCGAACGGCCGTACAGCCAGTCTAGACCCCGAAGACAACGCCTACATGAACCAAAAACAAACTATAAACGGCGTGTCATACCCATATACATCTCATTCCCATGTGATGAATACCCAAATGCAATCGCAAATCATGATTCCAGCGGAACAGAAAGAACAGAAATACAAAAGAGACGCGAAGAAGCATGAAACCTGGCTGCACTTGCGACGGCACGCACGCTGAAATACAACAAGAGCCGCCGACTCAGGGAAGTCGACGGCTCTCGCTGTTTCAATTGTTATTCAGTTATGTTTTGACCTGTGAGAAGGAAGTGAGATCAGGCAGTGACCTCAGCCTTGGCCTTCTTGCGATCCATGTAGCGCTTGATAGCCAGAGCCTCAAGTGCGATCACCAGGATTGCGGTCACGCCCCAAGCCACGTACATGGCGGTCTTCCAGATCGGGGTGGCGACCTTCGGCTCACCGTCTGCATACTGCCAGCTGTTGGCGGCGGTGTACAGAATATTGTGGGCGGCGGTACGCATGGCCTTCACGGAGGTTGCGGACTTGTCGGTGATGTGGTTGGTGATGGAGGTGGTAGCCAGCATGGAATCGTTGCCGTTACGGATCTCCTGATCACCGTTCTGGTAGCCGTAGCCGCCGAAATAATCGGTCAGGACGAAGCCCTTGAAGCCCCACTCGTCACGGAGCACGGTGTTCAGCAGAACGTTGTTGCCACCGGCATAGGTGTTGCCGATGTAGTTGAAGGCGCTCATCACGGCCTGTGCGCCGCCTTCCTTCACGCTCATCTCGAACGGCTTGAGGTAGATCTCACGCATGGCCTGCTCGTTGGTCCAGGTGCAGAGCATCTCAGTACGCTTGGTTTCCTGATCGTTCAGTGCGAAGTGCTTCATGAAGGAGTACACGCCCTTCTCCTTGGCGCCGGCGATCTCGTTGGATGCCATGACGCCGGAGAGCAGGGACTCCTCGGAGAAGTACTCGAAAGTACGGCCGGAGAATGCGTTGCGGTGGATGTTCATAGCCGGAGCGTACCAACCAGCAACATGCATGTCGTGAGCCATATCGCCGATCATCTCGCCGAACTGCTTGGCCAGATCCTTGTTCCAAGTGCAAGCGAATGCGGTGGAAGCCGGGAAGCCGATGGAGCCAACACCAGTGAAGTTGTTGTTCAACGAGGCCGGGCCGTCAGCGTCGGTGAGCTGGATCTTGCCGACGGAGGAGACGGCCGGAGTGCCGTAGCCGCCGTTGGCAATGAGGTTGTCCATATCGTCGAAGGTCAGCTCGTCAAGCAGCTTCTCCCAATCAGCATCGTCGTAATCCTTGCCGTACATGTCGGCCAGGCGGAGGCCATTCTTGGCACCGGTGGTCGGCATCTCGTCGGAATCGTCGTTGAACTGAGACGGATCGTAGTTGGCGTTGTTGTAGAAGGTTTCCTTTGCCTTATCAGACATTTCGAAGTTGGTCGGAGCGGCGGTGGCTTCCTTGTAGTTTGCGAAATGTCCTGCACGGCTCAGGTAGGTCACATCGCCTGCAGCATCATCGAACTGGTTGGTGGCCACGGTCTGGTCGCCATTGTGGGTGTTCGAATCGGAGTCGTAGGTGATGGTGTCGTCCACGGTGATCTTCTTGGAGCCGATCACAGTGTGGGAGTCGGAGTTGATGGAGATGTTGTAATCGCCCTTTTCGAGCACGTATGCCTTGGCATTCTTGTAATCATAGGAAGCCATGTCATCGTCTTCGAATTCAACGGTCACGTCCTCGGAAGCGCCCGGCTCAAGCTTCTCGGTCTTCTCGAAGCCAACCAGGTTGGCACTGGCCTTTTCGATGCCACCTTCGGTGTACGGCGGGTTGTAGTAGACCTCAACAACATCCTTGCCAGCGGTGTCGCCGGTGTTGGTGACGGTCACATCAACGGTGACCTTGCCATCCTTGTACGTCACATCGTTGAGCTTCTGCTCGAAGGTGGTGTAGCTCAGACCGTAACCGAACGGGAATGCAACCATGGAATCGTAATCGATGGCACCTTCGGCCGCTGCGGTCTCATAGAACTTGTAGCCCACATAGATGCCTTCGGAGTAGTTCACAAAGCCCGGGATGGCGGTGACTTCGTCACCAGTGAAGCCCGTGTACTTGGCGGCCTTGTCTTCCATGTTGGTGTATTCGAACTTGCCGAAGTTGTTGTAAGACACCGACTGGGTGAGATCCTTCAGGAAGGTGTCGGAAGTCTTGCCGGACGGGTTGGTATCGCCGGCAAGCACGTCACCGAGTGCGGAGAAGCCGGTCTGGCCTGCAGGCGGGCACCACACGACGGATTTGATCTGCGGATAGTCGTTCAGGAAGTCGAACTGGAAGGTGTTGGCGCCGTTGTAGACGAGCGTGACCTTGTTGAAGTTCTTGGTGACCAGGTCGAGCATATCGCGCTCGGTCTGGCTCAGCTGCAGGAAGCTTTCGCCGTCCTTGAAGTCCTCGTAATCCTTGGAGTTGTTCTCATAGGTGATGCCTTCGGCCTTCATGTTCATCGGAAGGTCAGCGCCCTCGCCACCGACGCGGGTGAGCACTACAACAGCCTCATCGGAGAAGCTCTTGGCATCGGAGATCAGGGAATCGGAATACTGGTCGGCCGGAACCTCAGGCAGGGTCCAATCCTGTGCCCACATGCCAACAACTGGGCGATCTGCACGGTAATCGGTGTACAGCTTGGTCAAGTCGGCGTTGGTCTCGATGCCGGCTTCCTTCATGCCATCAAGCAGGGAAACGGTGTCATACTGGTCAGACATGGAGCCGGAGCCGGTGCCGCCGTATACCGGGTTGGTGGAGCCCCAACCGAACACGTTGACCTTCTTGTTAGCCAGCGGCAGGTTGGAATCATCGTTCTTCAGCATGGTGATGGCTTCCGACTGCACTTCCTTGGCCAGCTCGTTGGCCTTGGAAACAGTGGTGTCAGACAGCATGTACTTGGTGATGGTCGCGTTGTTGAGCAGCGTCGACAGCGGACCGGACAGCATCATGGAAACCGCGACGACAATGCCGACCAAAGCCACAAGCCAAGACTCGGAGTGGATGATCTTACGGGTCGCCACTTCCTTCACCGTCTTCTTGTTGACGGCAAAAGTAATGATCAGCGCGAGCACAAATAGCACGCCAATCGCAATCAGGTACGGCGTCAACGAACCGATAACGTTCATGACGTCAGCCATGTTGATTTGCAGCATGGTCTGCCTCCTCCTTGATTCTCATAACCAAACGACATGCAGGCTCCGATTTCCTCATCGAAACCAGAAATCATGCAACGCTGCCCCGCGTCACGCAATTTCCAGAAGTGAAGACACTTCTTCATGTCGATGTTTCGATTTCACCAAAATCCGCGAAAAAAGCACCCTGATTTTTCCCAGCCTGTCGTTTCGCGTGCATAATCTGCATACCACCTGCGCATGTAAAACTACCATTCGTGCACATATAATCCCGTTGCGCGCATGCATCTGGCACAATGTGCGCTCATCCGCAGATTGTTGCAACATCCTTGCCTTGATTGCGGAAATCATCGATCTTCATTGCGCTTCCAACTCCATAATCGCAATTCCTGCGATATTTTCGGCACACTACAGCGAGCTGTTCCAGCGGCAACTTACGTAAGGCAAGTACCATGGGTGCCATGAGCGACTTAAGCGCATTGAATCTGGAGGCAGGCAGCCTCGTTGGCGGATACACGTTGATTTCCCGGCTTGGATCGGGTGCCATGGGATCGGTATGGCGGGTGCGAGATGACGGCGGCCATCAGTATGCGATGAAGATATTGCGTGATTCCCTTGCCGAGGAAGATGCGTCCAGCGAACGTTCCCGCGACCAGCTGACCGCACGCGAGCGCCTGCGTAGGGAGGCTATGGCGCTGCAGAAAGTGCGTCATCCGGGCGTGTGCGGCATTGTGGATATGGAATTGGATGATGCTCTGGCCTTCATTGTGACCGAGCTGATCGAGGGCAAGAATCTACGTGAAGATGTGCGCACCAACGGCCGGTATGTGGGCGATGATCTGGAGCGGTTGGGACGCAAGCTGATCGAGGCGGTGAAGGCCGTGCATGCGGCCGGTATTGTGCACCGCGATATCAAACCGACGAATGTGATGGTGTCGAATACCGGACCGGTATTGGTGGATTTCGGCATTGCCATGGGCGAGGGCGAAAGTCATGTGACTCGTACCGGATTGGTGATGGGCACGCCTGGATTCATCGCGCCGGAAATCATCGACGGTGCCGAATCCGATGAGATGAGCGATTGGTGGTCGGTGGCGAGCGTGCTGGCATTTGCCGCCACTGGCGAGCCGGTGTTCGGCACGAAACCGATGATGGCGGTATTGGAGCGTGCTGCCGCGGGAAGCGCGAATTTGGCGGGATTGCCGGCTGGGACCATGGCCGCGTTCCGTTCGGCGTTGGATCCGGATCGTACGAAACGTTGCACTCCAGACGAGTTGTTGCAGGCGATTGCGTTGGATGCGTTGAATCCGCAAGCTTGGATTTCGGGGAATACTTCGGATGCCGCCGATAGTGCCGGGTCGGAGGCGATGCTCCCTTTTGATGGATCGCCCGACAATCCACGAATGCTTTGGCGGGCGTTAGACCATGTGACGGGAGAAGACGCCATCGGCACGCGCACCTTGCCGCAATTCGTTGAGGCCACGCAGGCAATCGGCGCAACCGTTATTGCTGACATAACCGATACCGTTATTGCCGATGCGCCCGATGTCGGCACCTCGGTCATGGATATCAACGCGCATACCGCAACCATTCCTCTTGGCACCGGCACGCGCGTGCTGCCTGTCAATAGTGGGGATACCAGTGTGCTGCCGCAAGATACACCGCAATCCACGCGGGTGATGCCGGTCCAGGACGCTTGGAATCCCGCTCAAGAGGCCGCACAGATCGACCCGGCCATCAAACCTGCATTGCAGCGCATCGCCAACCAGCGGCCTCCTGCCGTAATACCGAACGCATCGGTTGAAATGGCGCAAAGTGCGCAGCCACAAGACATGCAAACATCTGCCGTGCCAACCGCACCGGTCACTCCGGCCGCGCCGCTCAACCCGAACGTGCCGCAGAGTGTACTGCAGCCGCCGAATCCGGCCGACGTGCAACGCGGCGAACTGCTAGGCAGAGGCGTGCCCCTCTGCGTGCTGATGGCGATTCCTGTGGCCGCATGCGGCCTGTTCTCGCCATGGATCGCCCTGATCGCGGGCGCGCTGCTGGCCTGGTTGCTCGCCACCATTGGATTCAATATGGAGGCGCAGCTGGAACGCGAAGGCCGCCGTGGGGGCAGCCGCAGGGCTTCCGACTGGTTCGCCCGCGCCGCCACGCTGCCTTGGCATGTGCTCAAGGGGCTGGGTTATGCGGTGCCACGCGCACTGATCATGGCGGTCATCGCCGCATTAGGATTGACGATTGCCACAGTCACGCTGCAACTGCCGTTTGCCATGGTTGATACGTCGATATTCGGATTCACGATTCCGCTGCCGACCTGGATTGAAGGGCCGGTTTCGCAAAGCGGCGTCGCCCAAGCCGGTTGCTGCGCCATCGGCTGGCTGGTATGCGCCCTCGCTCCGGGAGCATTGGTGCTGCGATTGGGTGCCGGCGCATTGCGCGGCCGCCCGAAATCCGGCACCACTGCCGAATCGTACGATATGTAGTGACGCCATCTCACGAAATACGCAGCGAAAATCAAAAATCGGCAAACGTTTGCAATCCTCAGAAAAACATCAGATAATCGCACGTAGTATGGCAACGTGAGCTTTTACGAAATACTTCATTCAGCAATAGCGTGCCCACACTACTATGGTGCACAGCATCGTGATGTGAACATCGAAAGGAATGTGGATGGCCCAGAACAGTAAGGATGCGCAGAAGCGCGCCAGCCGCGCCGAGCGTAGGGCCGCTGAGGCCGCGGAGATGAAGGCTCGCGCCGAACAGATGGAGAAGGAGCGCAAGCAGCAGACCCTCATCGGCGCCATCGTGATGGCGGTGCTGGTGATCCTGGTGGCGATCGGCGCGTTCACCGTGTATCACAACATGCACAAGAACACCGAAACGCAGGCTTCCACCCAGACCGTGGAAGAAGCGTACGACAAGCTGCAGCAAGTCGAAAACACCCCTAAGCTCGTCGATAAGAAGGGCGGATTGCTGATTTCGAAGGATGGCTACGGCAAGTCCATCGAAGGCGCACCGACTGTTGCGATCTACATGGATTTCCTGTGCCCGGGCTGCGGCAATCTGCATCGCCAGCTTGATGAGGATCTGCAGAAGATGGTCGACGCGGGTCAGATCAATCTTGATTTGCATTTCATGGCGTTTATGGACAAGTGGTCCACCGACGATTATTCAAGCCGCGCAGCGAATGCCGCGATCTATCTGGCCGAGCATGACAGCGATCCGAGCCATCTGATCACCTTCCTCGAAAAAATGTACGCCGAGGATTTCCAGCCTGAGGAAAGCTCGAATTACAAGTCCGTCAGCGACGATCAGATCAAGGAACAGATGATCGCCTCGGGAGTTTCCGAGGATGTGGCGGACAAGGCGTTCGGCCGCGACTACCAGGATTGGCTTGACGCCATCGACACCTATACGCCGAAGCGCTCCGAACTGTGGAATACGTCCGGAACCTACAAAGACAGCATGACCACCCCAACGGTGACCATCAACGGCAAGTTCTGGGATATGAACCAGTTGAGCACTGCGCAGGAGACCATTGAGGAAGGCCTGCTGGAGGCCATCGGAATCAAGTCCGACGACATCGGCAAGGAAGGCGTGATGCCCTCCATCGGCTCCGACAAGGATCCGATCTCCAACACCACTGGCGAGTGATCAGCCCTACGCAATCCTCATAATCGAAAAATTATACCCCCCTACTCGCCAGCGTGCCAGCCAAAGCGCAGTTCCAAGTTGACGGTATCGGGCACGCTGGTTATGCTATTCAATCGTTGCCGTTTTTATGCATTATGCTAGAAAGCGGCACAAGCCTCCTTAGCTCAGATGGCCAGAGCGGCCGCCTTGTAAGCGGCAGGTCGTCGGTTCGATCCCGACAGGAGGCTCGAAACCCGTTTTGACGGGCTTTGACCTCTTACCATGGGTAAGTGATCCAGAAGCCTTCCCCCAACTTATGGCTTCTGGCGACCGGACGAGGCTTCCCCCAACCTGCCTCGTCCGGGCAGGGGGCAGGACATCCCCTTCTCTCCTGCCCCCTTTTTTCTTTACTCCTTTTCCTCGAAAATGTGGCGGTATAGATAAAGCCAGCGGAACCCATGCCATTCGTCCCGATCTGACCGTTACAATGACGGCGATGTAGGCAGTCGCTGGAAAGAGGATGTATGACAAGAAGGTGGACCCCCCGGAGATTCGTGACGCTTCGGCGTGTTCGAGTGACGGCATGCGTGGTCTCGTTGACGCTCGCCTCGACGCTCGCATTCGGCGTAGGCGCGCGCAAAACCGTGGCTCTGACCATCGATGGCGAAACCACCACCGTAACCACATACGCGATGAGCGTCGACCGTCTGCTGCAGGAACGCGGCGTGAAGGTCAAAACGCATGATCTCGTGGAATCCACCAGCCCCACCAGCATGCTGAGCAACCATGACGTGGTGACGGTACGAAGCGCCTACCAGACCACCATCACCATCAACGGGCAGGAAGTGCCCTTCTGGACAGTGGCGACCAGCGCCGAACAGCTGATCGGATTCTTCGAACAAAACGAAGCAGACGCGGCAAAAGTCACCGTCAATATCGACAACGTGTACAACAAACTCACCGGCGGACTGATCATCAACCAAAACGGGCCGGTCACCGTCATCGCAGACGGGCAAAGCTCCGAATCGCCGAATGGCAAACTGCCGGCGGCCTCCATTCTTGACTCCAAAGGCATCACGCTGAACAAGGAGGATCGCGTCAGCGTCGAAAAAGACAACGGCGAAACGATCCTGCGCGTCCGCCGCGTGACGCACGGCGAGGAAACACGCACGAAAGCGGTGCCTTTCGGCACGCAAACCATCGTCGATCCCAGCCTGCAGCCCGGCGAAGTCGTAGTCAGGCAGGAAGGCGAGGACGGCGAAATCCAGCAAACGTACGACGTCACGTATGTGGACGGCGAGAAGGAAAGCGAGACGCTGACCAACGAAACGACCACGAAAATCGCCCTCGATCAGATTATCGCAGTAGGACCGGCAGCATCTTCCGACGATTCGGGATCGGATGACGGATCCGGCAATTCCGGAGATACCGGCAATTCCGATAATTCCGGAAAGAACGACAATTCGAACAAGAACAACAATTCCGATAATTCCGACAAGAAAGACGATTCGAACAGTAATTCCGGCAATACGGATAATTCAGACGACAACAAGAAGGACGATTCCGGATCGAAAACAGACCCGGATCCGACGCCAACTCCAGACCCGACCCCCACGCCAACTCCAGACCCGACCCCCACGCCGGATCCGACGCCCACCCCGACACCGCAACCTTCCGATCCTTCGGCAGGATGCCGCCTCTATCACCCCTCCCCCGCGCAGGCACAGGCCTACGCGGCCGGAGCCGCGGCGCAATATGGCTGGACCGGGCAAAACTGGACCGATCTGGTGAAACTGTGGACGCGTGAATCGAGCTGGCTGTGGTATGCGGAAAACGCATCTTCCGGAGCCTACGGCATCCCGCAGTCGCTTCCTGGCAGCAAAATGGCGGCATTCGGCGCAAACTGGCGTGACGATGCGGCCGTGCAGATCGACTGGGGCCTGAGCTACATCGCGCAACGCTACGGCAGCCCGTCGAAGGCATGGGAGCATTCCGAGCAGGTCGGATGGTATTAAACAACGCCGATCGCAACAATACGCAAACGCAACAGCGCACACTTTTCATACCAGTTGAACGGATAATGAGGTAATGACAGAACACGCGAACGAAACCAACGCAACCGACGAAACCGCGCAAGGCCGCCTGTTGGGGGCTGCCGACATTCGGCGTATCGCGGCCGAGGCCGGTATCAGCCCGACGAAAAAATTCGGGCAGAATTTCGTAATCGACCCGGGCACGGTTCGTCGTATCGTGCGCGAGGCAGGTGTGACCGCCGACGATCATGTGCTGGAAGTCGGACCTGGACTCGGTTCACTGACATTGGCGATTTTGGAAACCGGCGCCACGATGACCGCCGTGGAGATCGACCCGCCCGTTGCGGAACGACTGCCCGGCACCATCGCCGAATTCATGCCGGATGCGGTGGATCGTTTCCGCGTGGTCAATCGCGATGCGTTGACCGTGACGCCGGAAAATCTGCCTGATTTCCAAAATGATGATTCGTTTACACTGGTCGCCAATCTGCCATACAACGTGGCCACGCCGATTCTGCTGACCTTGCTGGAACGTTTCGACAATCTCGGCACGTTCCTCGTGATGGTGCAGAAGGAAGTCGCTGACCGACTGAGTGAAAAGCCCGGTTCAAAGATCTACGGCACTCCAAGCGTGAAGCTCGCTTGGTATGGTACCGCGGAACGTGTGGGCATTATCGGGCGCAATGTGTTCTGGCCGGCACCGAATGTGGATTCCGCGCTGGTGCTGTTCAAACGATATGAGGGCGGGCACACGCCTTCGGCCAACAATCCCGACGGTTCCGTAGTGGACCGCGAAAACGTGTTCCGTCTTATCGACGCCGCATTCGGCCAGAGGCGCAAAACCCTGCATGCCGCGTTGAAGAAGATCGTGCCCTCCGAAGCGTTCGAGCAGGCGGGCATCGATCCGACGCGCCGTGGCGAAACGCTTGCCATCGACGAATTCGTGGCATTGGCACGAGCCGTGGGCGAGGTGTCGGAAGCATGAGCGACACCAACACCGCAATCAACACGGTCAGCGTGGACTGCCCGGCGAAAACGAATCTGACCCTGCACGTAGGCAGGCCACGCAGCGAATGGGGTGGCCGACACGAGCTCGACACCATCTACTGCGCCGTCGGCGTGTACGACACCGTCACCACCAGTCGCAAAAAGCCCGGATCCGGTTTCTCCCTGAATCTTGAAGGTGCCTATCTTGGCGATCTGGCCTCCTCCGGCAGCGACATGCGACGCAACCATGCCGTGCTCGCCCTGTTCGCCATGGCCGAAGCGAGCGGCCATGAACCGGATGTGGCGTTGAACATCGAAAAACGCATTCCCGTTGGCGCGGGCATGGCAGGAGGTTCCGCGGATGCGGCCGCCACGATTCTGGCATTGAACACGCTATGGAATCTTGATTGGTCCATCGAACGGTTGCAACAGGTTGCCGCCACATTGGGCGCGGATATGCCGTTCTGCCTGACCGGAGGCTATGCGCGAGGCACCGGCTTCGGCGAGCAGATCGAACAACTCAGCGAAAACAGCGACGCCGTGCTGAAACTGACGGATCAGGGCTTTGCAGGCCGTCTGCTGGTCGGCGCGTATCAGGCGGAACTGCGCACGCCGGAAGTGTATGCCATGTTCGACCAAATCGGCGCCGGCGCAACCGACAACAATCATCTGCAACAGGCGTCGATCTCACTGCATCCACGCAGCGGACAGGCGATCGACGAAGCGTTGCAGGCAGGCGCCAAGCAGGCGTTCGTCTCCGGATCCGGCCCCTCCGTAATCGCATTCGTGCCAACCGACGATGCGGCACGCACCGTGCAATCGGCATGGCAACAAAGCCGTTGCGTCGACCGCATCATCGCCACCAAGGCACCGGCCCATCCGATTGTGCATATCATCGCGTAACAGTAAGGTTGAAGTCAACCGATTTTTGGAGAAGGACTCGTACATGACTCAGGCTAACGACGAGCGCGCCGCGCGCAAACAGTACATTCGCCGCCGTCAAAAGGTGGTGTTCACCATCACCGGCACCATTTTGACGATCGCATTGGTGATTTCCCTGCTGTTCTTCTTCCATGTTGGAGGATTGGGCAATGTCAAGTCGGCCGCGGTACAGCCGAATTACGGCCAGCAGGCCCCTTGCGCAGCACAGGAACAGGACGGCAGCAAAGGCAAGTACGTGGAAAACCGCAACATCACCGTGCGCGTGCTCAACGGCACTGAATTCGCCGGCTTCGCGCAAGCCGTCAGCAGCGCGTTGCAGAACCGCGAGTTCAACACCCAGGCAGCCGGCAACTACACCAGCTCCAAAGTGGAACGCACGATGATCATCTTCGGCAAGAACGCCATCAATCAGGCGTACACGGTGAACAGCAACTTCACCGACGCGACGATGGTGATGGACGATCGTGAGGATATGCTGATCGACGTTGTGGTTGGCGCGACTTTCGACAATCTGCAGAATCAGAAGAAGGTGCCGACCGCCGGCAAGGAGATCGACAGCTTCGAGGGATGCGTTACCGTCGACAAGATGACCGACGTACAGAAGGCCCCCGAACACGACGCCGTGTGATTTGCAGATTTTTTGATTTGCAGATTTTCGGATTGACCTCACGATTTCGATTTTTCACTGAAAATCAAGATCGTGAGGTCAATTCTTATATTCGTGGGTTAAATCGCGGGCGAAATCCTCCAGAGAATACCCCCGAAACCGCACTTTCGGAACCGACTGACCGCACGATTCTATTTTTTGCCCGAAAAATCGAATCGTGAGGTCATAGAATCCAAATCGTGAGGTCAGCAAGCAGACTACTCGGCCTGCTGTTCCTCATACCAACGGTTCAACTCGGCAACAGCGACATCACGCTCGACCGGGCCGTTATCGAGGCGATATTCCAGCATGTGCTTGTACGCCTTGCCAACCAGCGGTCCCGGGTCAATGCCGAGCAGCTGCATGATTTCGTCACCGTTCAGATCAGGGCGGATCGCGTCGAAATCCTCCTTCTCCTTCAAATCGCGCACGCGCTGTTCCATCTCGTCCATCGCCGACGAGAACACCATGGCCTTGCGCTTGTTCTGCGTGGTCGCGTCGGCACGCGTAAGGCGGTTCAGGCGCTCATACAGCGGACCCGCATCCTTGACGTAACGGCGGACCGCGGAATCCGTCCACGGCTCCTCCACGTAGCCGTGGAAGCGCAAGTGCAGATTGACCAGCTCGCTGACGTCCTCGACCATATGATGGTCGAAATGCAATGCCTTAAGGCGCTTGCGGGTCATTTTCGCGCCGACCGCATCATGATGATGGAAGCTCACCTTGCCGCCCGATTCGAAACGACGCGTCTTCGGCTTGCCGATATCGTGCATCAGCGCGGCCAAACGCAACGTCAGATCCGGTGCCGGCACAGGGCCGTCCGGGCCGGTTTCGAGGGCAACCGCACGATCAATGACGATCATGGTGTGCTCGAACACGTCCTTATGACGATGATGTTCGTCGATTTCGAGCTGCAATGCCGGAATTTCCGGGAAGACGATATCGGCAAGACCGGAATCGACCAGCGCTTCGATACCTGCGCGCGGGCGATCGGACAGCAGCATTTTGACCAGTTCGTCGCGTACGCGCTCAGCGGAAACGATTTCAATGCGATCGACCATGTCGGTCAGCGCTTCAGCGGTTTCCGGTTCGATACGGAAGCCCAGTTGCGCCACGAAACGTACGGCGCGCATCATGCGCAGCGGATCGTCGTCAAACGACTGGCGAGGATCGACCGGCGTGCGCAACACGCCCTTGGCCAAATCGTTCGCGCCGCCGAACGGATCGACGAATTCCAATTCCGGCACACGCAACGCCATGGCATTCACCGTGAAATCACGGCGGGAAAGATCGCCTTCCAGCGTGTCGCCATAATTGACTTCCGGCTTGCGCGAGTCGGGGTCATACGTGTCGGAACGGTAGGTCGTTACCTCAACCTGCACTTCCGTGCCATCCTCACGCCTGCGCATGGCGCCCAGCGTGCCGAATTTACGGCCCATATCCCAAAAGCCATCGCGCCCGAAACGGCGCAAAATGTGTTCAAACTGCTCAGGACGCGCCGATGTGCAAAAATCCAAATCATGCGATTTACGATGCAACAGCAGGTCTCGAACGGGACCTCCCACCAACGCCAATTCATAGCCTTCCGCGGCGAACATACGCCCTAATTCAATGGCCTCTGGCCACACTTCGAAGTTCACGCCATCCCTTTCCGACACCACAAGTTTCTGCCTTACCAGCATACCGTTACCCCACCTGCACACAGAATTGAGTATGGTTGGAATCATGATTACGCCCGCAGACCTTGCACGCATGCTTGCCCATGCTGCGGACGACCATGCCCAAAATCCGATGGAACCGGACAAACTGCTGTACACATCGCAGTCCGTTTCCTTGCGGCAAGAGACCATCATCACGCCCAACGCACCCACCCCAGCAATGATGCCGCAGCGGCGCGCCACGGACGGTCCGACCACGTTCGCCTCGCTCGACGCGCAGGAACTGCCGGTAGTGCGCGAATATTCGGCGGGAGGTCTCGTATTCGACGACAAGGGCCGCGTGGCGATCATCGCACGCCACTCGCGTAGCGGACATTTGGAATGGTGCCTGCCGAAAGGTCATATCGAAAAAGGCGAAACACCGCAGCAAACCGCCGTTCGCGAAGTTCACGAGGAAACAGGAATCCTAGGTGAAGTGGTCGATTCCATCGCCACCATCGACTACTGGTTCACCGGAACCAGCCAGCGCGTGCACAAGCTGGTGCATCATTTCGCATTGCGTCAGATCGGCGGCGAGTTGACGGTGGAAGGCGACCCGGATCATGAGGCGGAAGACGCGATTTGGGTGGATTTTGCTGATTTGGACGACGTTCTCAGCTACCCGAACGAACGAAAGATAGCATGGTTGTACGCAAGGAAACTCAACAGACAGGCGTGAAGGTGAATCAACCCGCACAACGGAACGTTCCGCACGGCATGCGTGCGCTTTCGGCAATCCTCGCCATGGTTATGACCATGGCGTTGATGTTGTTATACGCACCTGTGCCGAAAGCCGAAGCCGAAGAAACACAGGAATCGCAATCCGGCACCATGCTGTCGATCGACTCCTCCACCGCCGTGCTGACCGACACTTCCGGCTATCATTTGAGCGCGACGGTGACCAACACCACCGATCAGGAAATCCCTTCAGGCACGCTCACCCTTGCCATGAACGCCTTCTACACGTTCGTGTCGCGCAACGATATCCAGGAATGGTCGGAAGGCATCGGGCAGATTCCCACGCCCAATATCGTTGGGCAGAGCGAGGTTCCCGCGCTTCAACCGGGAGCTTCGGCGAACGTGCACATCGACGCGGACTCGAATCAGGAGACGCTGGCGTCCGTCAACTCCTGGGGGCCGAAACCGGTCACGCTCAGTTATGAGGCCAATGGCGTTCAACAAGACGAAGCGCATACTTTCGCAACGCGGACCGGAGCTGGAATCAATACCCCCGACACGCCCGCGATGAATATCACCATCGTGCAGCCGCTCGAAGCGCAAGGATGGACCACCGACAACACCATGCTGGAACAGCTCGTCAACAAAGGTGGCGTCACCTCCGCGGAACTCTCGAAAATCGCCGTTCCCGGCAAAGAAGACGAGGCACGACTCAAGTCGCTGGAACAGACGTTCACCAAGCACGACAAACTGCAGGTGGTGGCCGATCCAACCTATCTGAAGACGATGCCGATGCCGACGCAAGTCGACGGCATCACGCAACCGGCCCTGTTCGACATCACCGCCTATTCCGCGCTGAACGATAGCAAAACCTATGATTCGGCAGGCGTCGGCACCTCGCGATGGAACGCCGAACAGGCCTTGAAAAACTATCAATCGGCGTTGGGTGACCCGAACGCGAGTATGACCACGTATGCATGGCAGGGCACCGGCAATTGGACCGCCGACGCGCTGGCGAAAGCCAAGCAGCAGGGGTACGATACCGTCATCGCCACGCATGATTTCGAAGAGGATGATGCGGCCACCGCGGAAACCGGCAAGACCGTAGTAACCACCGACGCCGGCGACATCACCGTACTGACCGCGCAAAGCGTGCTTTCCAACCTTGCACAAGGCAAGGCGACCAGTGCCGACGCCGAAGCGGACGGCGAGGGAACAACGGCCGGGCGTCTCGCGCGATTCGTCGCGCAAAGCGCGTTCTACCAGATGGAGCAGCCGTATTCGGAACGCAATCTGCTGGTCTGCCTGAACGGCAACTCTGATCCGGCCGTCGTGGACGCACTGATGACGGACGTCGAACAATCGCCATGGCTGAACATCACCGATCTGAACACGCTCAACAATGCCGACCCCGCCTTGAGCGGCGACGATGCAGCCGCGATCGTGCCGCAATCCGACGGAATCAATGATGCGACGCAAGCCAATCTCAGGCAGACGCTCAACACACTGGCAGCCTCGACAAACGACATCAAACGATTCAACGCGTTCATCCTCACCGACGTCGCCGACGATGCCAAGCAGGCCCCCGCAGGCCTCAAAGCGTGGCGCAGGCAGCTCGTCAACGCGCACGGCATCATGGCCCTGCACGCGCTAGGCGGCGAAAATCCAGCCGGAAGCACCATGGTGGAAGGAGCCGGGCAACTGGCGTCCCTGCTCATCAACGGCGTGGCCATCACACCGACGGAAAACGTCAACGTGGTCAGCGAAACCGCGCAAATGCCCGTTACCATCAGCAACAGCCATCCCTATCCGGTCACGGTAAAAGTCTCATCATTGACCAACTCCATGCAGATCGTCACTTCGCGTTTCGACACCGTGGAAGTGCCCGCGCACAGCGAAGCCCAAGTGGCGTTCACCATCCGCGTGGCCACCTCCGGCACCGCGGACGCCGCGCTCAGCCTGCAGGACAGGCAGGGCATCACATTCGGAGCGACACAAACCACCCACATCACCAGCGCATTGCAGATCAGCGACAAAACCGGCTTCATCATCATCGGCATCGCCGTGCTGCTTGGAGCTTTGGGACTGTGGCGCCAATTCCACCGTAAGAAGGATCCAGACGAATGAGTTCTTCCGTTGGCCGTAATTCACTGATCATGGCCTCCGGCACCGCGGCCTCGCGCGTGACCGGGCAAATCCGTACCATTCTGCTCGCTTGGGCTTTAGGCACCACCGGCTATGCGGCGAACGCCTACCAAGCCGGATCCATGATTCCGCAGGTGATCTACACCTTGGTTTCCGGCGGTATTTTCAACGCCGTGCTCGTGCCGCAGATCGTGCGCACGTTGAAGGCAAAAGACGCCGAAACCAAACTCAACAAGCTCATCACGCTTGCCATCACCATGCTGTTGGCGGTGACGATCCTGATGGCCCTATGCACGCCGCTGCTCACCAAGCTGTATGTGAACGGTAGCCCCGAAACCATGGCGTTGGCGACCTCATTCACCCTGTGGTGCATGCCGCAGATCTTCTTCTACGGCCTATATACGGTGGTCGGCCAGATTCTCGCGGCCAAAGACCATTTCACCGCGTATGCGTGGAGTTCCGTGGGTGCGAACATCATCAGCTGCATCGGCTTCGGCACGTTCATCGCGCTATTCGGCCGTGCCACCGAGCATCCGCTTGATTTTTGGACCGCCGACAAAATCGCCCTGACCGCAGGCACGTGGACGTTGGGCGTGGCATTCCAGGCGCTGGTACTGTTCATTCCACTGACCAAAATCGGATTGAAATACCGCCCCATCTTCGGCCTTCGTGGCATTGGATTGCGTTCCATGGGACCGGTCGCGGCTTGGAGTGTCGGCATTGTCGTAATCGACCAGCTCGCCAATATCGTAATCACGCGTACCTCCACTAACGCGCCGATGCTCGCGCAGCAGCAGTTCGGCATCAATCCGCTCGACGTGGCCGGCAATGCTTCATACCAGAACGCGTACACGATTTACATGTTGCCGTATTCGCTGATTGCCGTTTCACTGGCAACCGCGATTTTCCCGAAAATATCCCGTGCGGTCGCCGATCATAATATCGCCGAAGCGCGCATCGATCTCAGCCAGGCGCTGCGCAATATGGGTGTGATCATGTGCTATTTCGCGGTCGCTTTCGTGGTGATGCCCGTTCCGATCATTCTCGCGTTGCTGCCGTCTGTGAGCGTCAGAGAGGCGATTCTTATGGCGGGACCGTTGGTCACGCTTGGCGTGGGACTTCCGTTCGCCAGCGCGTATCTGATTATCCAGCGCACGTTCTATGCATTCGAAGACGGCAAATCGCCGTTCATTTTCATGCTGTTCGCCATGGGCATTCAAGCGGTAAGCGTGATCATCGGCGCGAAACTACTCCCCCCTACCGAATGGACGACAATGATCGGCATGGTAGGAGCCATGAGCTACATACTGCCGATCCCCATCCTGTATGCCATGCTGCGCAAACGATTCGAAAACAATATCGACGGTCCGCGCATAGCCATCTCGTATCTGAAATCGATTGGCGCGGCAGTAGCTACCATGTTCATCGGCGTGACGGTACGTGACAGCGTCTACCAGCTTGTCGGCGCCCAAATCGGAGCGGTGGACGGTCATATGAACTGGATTCAGGCAGTGGCGTGTGCCGCACTGCTGGCCATAGTGACCTTCATCGTTTACGTAGGCATGTTGCGGCTGCTACGTTCCGAGGAATTCAAGGAGGCGATCGCACTGATTTCCTCACGTATTCCCGGACTTCGCAAGCCGACCAGCCCCAACGATAGACTGGAACAGGGCGACGCCGAAAACGGCGAGTGACCATAGGCAGAACAAACGTTTACAAAAAGTTGAAGGAACCCATGAAACCTCAGCTGGGAGATACCATCAGCAATCGCTACGTGCTCGTTTCGCCATTGCGCGAAGAAACCGGACTGCAGGTCTGGAAGGCCAGCGACCATGTGCTCGCACGGGATTGCCAGCTGTTTATTGTCAGCAGCAGCAAGGCATTGCAGGAAGTCAACGCAACCGCTTCCATGCTGGCTATTTCGCATGATTCCCACTTCACGAAAGTACTGCAGCTCCAGCATGCCGGCCAGGTCGCGCTGGTGGTGACGCAGCTTGACGAAGGCATGACCCTCAGTGAATATCTTGCGCTGAACGCCAACCAGCCGTTGAGCCATACAGCCATGCGCTCCATCATTGGCGAAGTCATCGAATCATTGCATGCGCTGCAAAAAGACAATCTCACGCATTTCTCCATCAGCACCGACACGGTGCGACTGACCCGTTCCGGCATTCAGATCGCAGATGCTCCAGTGAGCATCATGCTTGCCGACACTTCCCGCGCGCAGGCTTTGGAAAATCGGGAACAGCTTGCGATCCGTCAAATCTCAGCGCTGTTGTACGCTATGCTGATCCGACGCCCGTCCACGCTGTCGACGGATTTCCGTCTTGAAGCGCTCGCGCCGACCACGCCGATGGAATTCCGTGTGATCTGCAAGCGCGGTCTCGAACTTGAAGAGGACGACGGCTTCCCCACCGTTCCGATGGCGACCATTGCGGAATTGGAAGCGTTGCTTGGCGAGTACCAACCGCTGTCATCGTTGGGAAGCATGGATATCACGTTGCCTTCCATGGATTCGGAATGCTCAATCGCCAATGTTCCGTTACTGCAGATTCTTGAGAAGGATGTGCTCCCGCTGCCGGATACGCTGGCAGCGGCTGGAAGCATTCCGGAAATGACGTTTACGGCTCCCGAACCGCATAACGATTTTTCCGATGGCAAGGAGGCTTTGGCGAAAGGCGTCGCGGCCACCAGTGGAGCGGTGAAATCGTTGTGGAGCAGCGGCCGTGAACTGCTGAGCGAAGAAGACATCGATGGCGTGACCGACACCAGCGATTCTCCCTTCTCCTTCCCCATCAGGGTTTCCGTACCGGCCGATGGCATGTCATCCGACGATTCCCAGTTGGAAAAAACCGGTCGCATTCCAGTGATCGGCGCGGATGGTCAGGTCATTCAGCCCGGCGAGGAGTCCGCCCGTGCGTTGAAAGCAGAGCAGGAGGCGATCGATGCCGCGTATGCCGCCGGTCGAGCCGCGGTTCCGCCGAGCTTCACGCCGAAGAATCCTTCTTCCGCTTCGGCGAATACTGACGTTGCCGACGCGAAACTGTTTGGCAAGCTGAAAACGAAGGTCGTTGCGATTATCGTGGCGGTCATCGTTGTTGCGGTTGCGCTTGGGTTTGCAGTTCATGGTTTGATGCAGCCTTCAGATTCGGTTACGACTGATTCAAAAGGACCATGGCCGGAAATAAATCTTGACGAAGTGCCGTTCGGCGAGGGAGATCAGTCGGATGCGAATTCCGCGGATTCTTCCAATTCCGATACGTCCGGCAATACCGATTCGTCCAATTCCAAGGATTCTTCCGATGCTTCCGCCAATACGCCGGCATCCGGCGATTCGACGGCGTCCAAGCAACCCAAGAAAACCGAGGACAAGGTCGTGACCGCCGATAAGCAGTCGAAGAAAGTGCCGGATCCGAAGCAACCGGAAAACACGACCGCATACGAAATCGACAATCGTCAGTTCCTATCGAATCCTGACGGACAGCAGGGCTACGGATATTACGTGCATCTGAGCCAGCCGCAGAAGGCGTATCGCATGGTCATCAAAATTCGTTCTTCCGGTGGTCAGGGATATATTCGCGTGAATGCGACAAACAGCCCGTCCCAAGGCGAACAGGTGGCGCAGTTCGAGTTTGACGCTTCCGGCACGACCGACATCAAGTTCGACAAGGCCGTGGAAACGCAGGACATCATGCTGTGGGTTCCACTTGATAGCCTGCCGGGCAACCAGCTGTACATCGAAAGCATTCAAGTGTTCTGATCGTCAGCACATCGCAATATCCGATTACTTCTGAAGATTGCGATACGAAAAGAGCCTGCCATGCGTCACCTCACGTATGGCAGGCTCTTTGTGTATTTATTTTTGGAATATGGTCGTAGTCGAAAAGCGATGGAACTTGGCTCAAGAATCGACAACCAACTTTTCGCCATTTTTATCACTCTGATGTCAGAACTCTAATGTCAGATTCGGGAGCGTGCTCGCGGATGATTTTATGCTGCGCGACGGCTACCCCCGTCTCTACAGTTCCGAAATGCCGCTTGAACTCTTCTTTTCGTCATATCTCAGTACATATGTCGAGCGAGACGTGGCCGGTTATCTCAATGTGCGAAACGTGACCGCTTTCCACAAATTCCTGCGTCTTTGCGCTCTGAGCGGCGCTTTGTGGCGGCTCGCGTGGAATCAAGTTTTCAAGCCAAAGACGAGCAGGTATATTCCGCCGCAGACTGGCTGACGCGCTGAAACGTCTACCCCAGCATTAGTCTGACCCATGATCTGGTTTGGCTGACCTCATGATTGTGATCTGGCGACCTCACGATTTCAATCGGGGACACTCTTTTCCAGATCGTGAGGTCGCCAAAACAAAATCATGAGGCCAGATAGAAGAAATCGTGCGGTCAACTGACAAATCATGCGGTCGCTCACATAATCCCGTCCGCACAACCCGCACCTAAAACCGATTACCAGAGTCACACGGACGGAATCGCAGCTACCGACAGCACACCCCTTACTCCGGCCAGGATTCGAAGAGGGTGAGGAGAGTTTCAACGTTGGTGTCGCTCCAACTGTCGATTCTGGGACCAGCATACGTACTGTTGTATGGCTGATCGAACACGACCACATGCTGCCCTGCCTCACGCAAGGTTTCGATATTCGCCGGCGAATCGTCAATATGAATCGTGGCCTGCATACTGTCTTTCAGCCCAGTAAAGCACAGACTCATGTACGGAATGCGGTTGCTGTCCAGCCATTGCGCGGTGTCGGAAACGACCATCTGATGCTGGCCGGACACGAACAGCCGGTGCGTGACAATGCGAATGTACACATGCTCATTCGCCAATCGCTGCAATGCCTGCGCGACCCCCGGAAGCGGCTTCATCGTCGCATACAGATGCTCACGCTCCGCGGCTTTGTGCGTTTCGATGTAATCGTCGAGCGTCTCGAATGGCCATCCGTCCTCGCGCGTGAGATTGTAATGCGCGGTCTGCAGCGCACGTTCCGGCACGTCAATGCCCTGCCGCTGCAGGTAATCGCGGATCGCGCCCTTGTAATCCGCGCAAACGCCGTCCAAATCGAGATTGAGCACGCGATATCCCTGCACGCCCACGCGCTGGCTCTCATATTGTTCAGGAATAGTCGCCATATCACGTTCCTTTCTTACGCCCGACACCAATCAGCCTGTCGAACAGCCACACCAATCAGCCCGGCCCAATCAGCCCGATATCAATCAATGTAACCTGACATTCGCCAGCAACAAGCGCAAATACTCCCGCAAATAAGGAAGATAGAAAATGGATAGAACAATGCCGACCTTGCGAAAAGTCTTACGGGAGAACGATTTTGAGACTTTCATAGAAAAGATAGAAAATCTGAAGATCGCGCCGCTTCTTTTGCAACGGCAATACTGCCCTGCAATCGACGATTGATGTTCATCACAGCATCGTTACGTTTATTTCAAGATTAGCCGATGAAAATACAAAAGAATCGACGATCGTTGCATGACATCGACGGTTGAGCCTGCCTATGATGAAGGCACAACAGAACAAAGAGACACGATGCGGCAGGAACCGGAGAGAAAACCGGAGCCGCACCCCACACGCGGGGAAACGGCAACGCCACCCGCGCTGAACATAACCGAACAACAACAGACTTACGGCAGCGGCCAGAGGAAAGAACAGAAAACAAGAACGCCGCCAAGCCGAATGAAAGGAAACATCATGAAGAACAACACTTTCAACCAGGTCATCAACGCCAACCTCGCTTCCGTCGATCCGGGCTTCGGCCAGTTCGCACTCGCCAAGGCCAGCGCCGATCTGTTCAAGAAGGTCATCAACAAGTGATCTAAGGCCTGCACAGGCAGGCGTCACATTAACACGACCGAAGGGCTTGCGCTCCATGTGGAGCGCAAGCCCTTTCTCATGTTCCGATCAAGCGACGCCAAGAATCCAGCCACCCCAGCAACTGCACACACAGCACCGCACGCAACCACGCACAACAGCTTGTGTTTCACGTGAAACTCTGTAGATGATCCGGCTTGGAAAGCACTTGATAATACGCCATAAGAAAAAGGAATGCGTGAAATCGTGCAGTGCGCGGCTGGTTGCTTTGGTGGTTCGCTACAGTGGGAATATGAGTGATTTGCGAGATGTGATTATTGTCGGATCCGGCCCTGCCGGATATACCGCGGCCATATACTTGGGCCGGGCTGGATTCAAACCACTGGTCATCGCGGGTGCGCTGACCCCAGGCGGGCAGCTCGTCAACACCACTGAAGTGGAGAATTTTCCGGGTTTCCCCGACGGCGTTATGGGACCGGAACTCATGGATAATATGCAACGCCAGGCTGAGAAGTTCGGCGCGGAAATCGTTTGGGATGATGTTGTTTCCGTGAGCAACAATGACGTCACCGGCGTGAAAACCGTGAGCGTCGATCAGGGAGACGTTTTTGAAACCCATGCTTTGATCATCGCAACCGGATCGGAATATCGCAAACTCGACATCCCCGGAGAGGCGGAATATTCCGGCAAGGGAGTGTCATATTGCGCGACCTGCGACGGCTTCTTCTTCCGAGATAAGCCGATTATTGTGGTCGGCGGCGGCGATAGCGCATTCACCGAGGCTGATTTTCTTTCACGATTTGGATCGTCGGTGACGTTGATTCATCGTCGTTCTGAATTCCGCGCATCGCAGATTCTCGTGGAACGCGCTCAGCAGAATCCGAAGATCACCATCGTCACGGATTCCGTGGTGGAGGAAATCTTGGGTGACGACAATGGAGCCCAATCCGTGAACATTCGCAACGTCATCACCGGAGAGACCAGCACGATTGCCGCAAACGGCATTTTTGTGGCGATTGGCCACTCCCCCGCCACAGCTTTTATTGACGGCATTGTGCAGCGAGATGCGGGTGGATATATTCAGGTGGACGGCGCCAGCACACGCACCAGCACTGCCGGCATTTTTGCAGCCGGCGACTGTGTTGATAGTATTTACCGTCAAGCGATCAGTGCCGCCGGCATGGGCTGCCGGGCCGCCCTCGATGCCCAGGCCTACCTCCAGCAGTAACGCTCCCCATCACGGTCATACCCTACAAAAACTTGAAAAACGAGTGGAAGGGCGGCATATTCTGTTCACGACTGTAAGCTTGGCCAAACGGCCTTGAGTGTGTCGTGAACAGAATATGCCGCCCTTCCGCGGACACCAAAAAACTTAAGAAATACTATTCTTCGGCAGTGGGCATGAGCAGGTCGACAATGCGCTTCATGTCGTCTTCGGATTTGAACACGATTTCGATGCGTCCATGCTCCTTGGATCCCTTGATCGACACCTTCGTGCCGAACCTCTTTTCAAGACCGACCTGCATCGGCGTTCCGGCCCAAGGGTTCAGCTTATTGGTTTTCGCTTTCTTCGGCTGGTCCGATTCAGCGACCTTCATCGACACGATTTCCTCGGTGCTGCGTACCGACAACCCTTCGGAAATAATGCGCGTCGCAAGCTGTTCCATGTCAGCTTCCGTCGGCAATCCGAGCAATGCGCGCGCATGACCGGCCGACAGCAAGCCGGAAGCAACCTTCTTTTGTACGGTCGCAGGCAGATTCAGCAGTCGCAGAGTATTGGCGATTTGCGGACGCGACTTCGACACCGACTTTGACAATTGCGCCTGCGTCAAGCCAAAATCGTCGATCATCTGCTGATAGGCGGCCGCCTCTTCCAATGGATTCAACGCAACGCGATGCAGGTTTTCCAGCAAAGCGTCACGCAACATATCGTCGTCGGCAGTGGTTTTGACAATCGCAGGAATCGTTTTCAAACCTGCGATCTGCGATGCGCGCCAACGACGTTCACCCATAATGAGCTCGTACATGCTATCCATGCGCCCGTCGAACATATTGTGCGACTCGGCATCTTTAGCGGCGTTCTCCTTGCGAGCAGCCTCAATCTGCGCGAGTGGACGCTTCCGTACGACAATAGGCTGCAGCACGCCGACTTCTTTGATGGAATCAGCAAGCTCACGAAGATCATCCTCATCGAAAATGGTACGCGGCTGATGCAGGTTCGGTCCAACATCACTCAGTCGCAATTCAACGAGATAACCGCCCTGCACCGGCAACAGTTCAGGTTCGTCATTCTTCTTATCTTCGGTCTTTTTTACCGCAGCGGTTTCACGTGAAACACTTTCCTGCTTCACTTCGGAAGTGGCAACAGGACTGGTGGAACCGAAGAACATGTCGGCAGGATGAGCAGTCTCATTCAACGTGATGGAAGGCATACTGGCTCGATGGCCACTCCCCTTCTTGGTTTCACGTGAAACGTTCTTCTTCATGTCATGGACGGCATCGACGGAAGCCTTGGCGGTTGCCACGGAACTCTTGACCGCGGTCTTCCCCGCGGATTGCCCGGCAACAGTCGCACCACCGGCTACGTTTTCTGAAACCTTTCCAGCGATCTTGCTATCAGCCTTTGCACCCGCAACAGCCACAGCCGGTTCAGTAGTGGCTTCCGATTTCGCCGACTCTCCTGGAAGAGACGGAAACAGTGCGCCGAGACCCTTGCCTAAACGTGATTTCGTAGCCATGATCAGTTCTCATTCCTTCTTGCATCGATAGCCTTCAGCACCGTCTGCGAGCGACGTGCGATTTCCAATGCGGCCTCACAATAGGCAATCGCTCCCATTCCCTTGGGATCGTAGGCGATCACGCTTTGATTGAAGCTTGGAGCTTCCGATATTTTCACCGTTCGGGGAATCGTGGTATTCAGTACGATAGTCGGATAATGATTTTTGACTTCGTCATGCACTTCACGGCTGAGTAACGTCCTCTTATCGAACATGGTGATCAGCATGGTGGAAACCAGCAGCGACGGATTGAAATGCTCCTGCACCAGTCCGATGGTATTGATGAGCTGGCCGAGACCTTCCAGCGCATAGTACTCAGCCTGGATCGGAATCAGCATCTCATGCACCGCACACATGGCATTAATTACCAGCAGGCCGAGGCTTGGCGGGCAATCGATAATCACGTAGTCGTAGTGCTCCTCGCTGGTTTCCAGAAACTCGTCAACTGCGGTCTTCAGAAGCACATTACGATTTTCCATGTCGGCGACTTCCAGCTCGGCACCGCTCAAATCGATCGAAGCTGGAACCACATCGAGCAGATCAAAATCAGGGCATGTGCGCTTGACTTCGGCGATGGTCTTCCTGCCTTCGATCACGTCGTACACCGAAGGCTCCCCCGACGCATGCGGAGCGCCCAACGCGGTCGACGCATTGCCCTGCGGATCCATATCGATCAGCAGCACCTTGGAACCGAACTGAGCCAACGCAGCGGAAAGATTCACGGCCGACGTGGTTTTGCCAACGCCACCCTTCTGGTTGGCGACCGCGATCAGGCGCGTCTGCTCCGGCTTTGGGCAAACGGCCTTCTGCAAGGCGCGATAGCGAGTCGATTCGTCGGCAATCTGCGAACCAAGAGGAGAATCCGATCCTCCGAAAATTCGTTTGATGGTTTCCGTTGCCGATTCCATCGATGTCAGGTTATCTGGTCCTTCAGGTCCAGTCATACACTAGCCTTCCTTACGATATGCTTAACATTCAAGTTTCATCATTCGGGTGGACAGAATCAGCTCATCTCACCCACTGTGCACAAATGTGAATAGCTGTGGATAGTCGGTGGATAACTTACGTTGTTCGCAAAAAGTTATCCACCGATCTTTCGTTGCTACTTCAACATTTTTCCGCCGCTTTTTTTCGTCGATTTTCCAGTTGTGGACAATGTGCATAACTCACCGAAATGGTGGATAACTTACTTTTTATCCACCATGAGCACATGGGTCGATTCCAAGCCCGGACCAACCTCGGCATCCACCACCCGCGGACGAATGCCACCGCATTTGACGATCTCTTTGGAAGCCTTTTCGATCTCCTCTTGCGCGGACCGCCCCTTCAGTGCGACCAAACGTCCACCGCGCTCAAGCAACGGCAGCGTCCACCCCGAAAGTTTGGTCATAGGAGCCACGGCACGGCACGTCACCACGGCAAACGGATGTTTCGCCTGAATAGGCTTGCCATCCAAATCCAGTACAGGACCGCGAACGGCCACTCCCCTGCCGTTCTTGCCGCCTTTGCCGTTCCTGGCGCTTCCATTGCCACGATTGCCGCCTTGAGCGCCAGTAGCACCCGCAATGGCCTCGATCATCTCATTGGCCCTGGCACGCACCACGGTAACGTTATTCAACTCCATATCGGCCACGCACTCGTTCAGCCATTCGACACGACGTTCCATCGGCTCCACAAGCGTGAACCGGTGATCCGGCAGGCAGGCGGCCGCGACAATACCGGGAAAACCGCCGCCACTGCCGATATCGGCAACCGTCTTGAACTGCTTCTTGGCCGTGGCTTCCTTTACGAAAGGCACAATGGCGGCCGAATTCAGAATATGGCGTTCCCAAATAATGCCAACATCTCTTGGCCCAATCAGACCGCGAGGTTCGCCTTCTTCGGCAAGTTTCGCATGGAAAACACGAAGCTTGCCCAACGCATCCCCCAGCACTTCCTCAAGCATCGGCGAATCATCAAGTTCGTCTGTCACATCACTCATGGGCACCATCCTATATCCTGCTCTTCCTCATTGCCGGTATTCCAGCAAGTACTTCCCGACCATTGACGGCAATATCACATGTCCGGCGCACGGCCAGCATGAAGTCACTCAAAAAATCGCAATAAAAAAGCGCCACCAAATGGTGACGCCATGTTTCACGTGAAACGAGCCGAACTCAGGCCTCATCCTCGTCTTCAGTATCTTCGGCAGCGGAAGCCTTGAGATACACCGTGACGTAACGACGCGGTTCCTCGCCGTGGGAACGGGACTTCATGCCCTCCTCACGCACCACATCATGCACGATCTTGCGTTCGAAGGAGTTCATCGGCTTGAGATCAACCGGCTCCCCCGTCTCGCGCACCTCGTCGATGGCGTCCAGCGCGATGTCGTGCAAACGCTGGCGCTTGCGCTTCAGATAGCCGTCGACGTCCACGATGAGATGGGAACGCTCGCCGGTCTTCTGCTGCACGGCCAGTCGCGTCAGCTGCTGCAGAGCGTCAACGACTTCGCCGTTGCGTCCGATGAGATGCTTGATGTCCGTATCATCATCGGCGACGATTTGCACGGTAGGGCGATTGTTGCGCACGCCCATTTCGATATCGCCTTCGTAATCGACGATATCAAGCAGTCCTTCAAGATAATCGGCAGCGATATCAGCTTCCTCGTTGAGCTGATCGATGGTCTTTTCCTCATCTTGCGCCATAGTGGTTGTACTCCTTTGAGCGGGGTTTCTATTACTAAAGTCTTATTGTGTAAAGTCTAATTCCTGTTTACCACGTCGACAATAAACGCTGATAAAAGTGGTGTGTCCCGCGTTTCACGTGAAACACGGGACACACTTTTACTCACTTCTTTTTCTTTTTACGGCTCGGCTGCTGACGCTGGTAGCCGCTCTTTTCCTTCACTTCGGCGGCTTCCTTGGCCTTCTGCAGCGCCTCTTCCTCGAGGGATGGCAGACCGGCCTTGGCTCGGCGGGCGTTCTCATGAACATGATCACGCTTTTCCTTCGCTTCGGCGGCCGGAGATCCCGGAGTCGGGAAGACGTGGATCTGCCAGATGGAACGCAACAGATTGCAGATGTTGTTGGTGAGCCAGTACACCAGCACAGCGAACGGCATGGCAATACCGGAGAAAATGTACATGATCGGGAACATCCACAACATCATCTTCTGCATCATTTCGGTCTGCTTGTTTGCCGCAGACTGAGCCATGTTACGCTTCATGCTGTTGTACTGCATGAACCACAGGCAGAAGCACATCAATGCAACGAAGATGGCGATAACTACTTTGCCATGCACGGCGGCGGTCGTGAAGTTATCAGCCACGTTCACACCGAACACTGTGGTGGACGTGAACTGCTTGGCTGTGGCGATGTCGAAAGCGCCAAGACCCTGTCCGTCCCTGAATTTGCCGCGTGCGATGTACGGAATGGCTGACAGCGTATAGAACATACACATGAATACGGGACCCTGCACGAACATAGGGAGCATGGAAGTGCAGCCACCCATCGGGTTCGCATCATTGTCCTGGTAGAGCTTCATCATCTCGCGCTGCATGGCTTCCTTGCTGGCGGGATCGTTCTTGCCCTTGTATTTGTTTTGGATACGCTGCATCTTTGGCTGCAGGACGGTCATCTGGGCCTGCATCTTGCGCATACCCTTCATGGACTTGTAGAACAGCGGAAAAACGCATGCCTGGACCACAAGTACTAGGAATACGATGGACATGACCCACGAGAAACCGATCTCGTTCATGCCCAGCATCACCAGGAACTTATGGAATACGGCCATGATCTGCGTCATGAGCCACTCGACGGGATACAGGAGCTTATACAGCCAGCCCCAGAAACCGCTGTCGAGGAGGAATTGATTTTGATTCATTACAGGCCAGTCTCCTTATCGCCTATAGGTTTTTCTACGTTCAGAGGCGTGAGCCGAGGTTCCTCGTGTGCCTTCGACCACGAACATCTGTAAAACAAGGAATAAAGCTGCGGAACGTCGTCAATTCCCCCACGGTTCCACTGATTGCAGCGAAGAAGGCGCAATAACGCAAGAAGGCCACCCTTAAGGCGGCCAAATCGTTCAATCGCCTGAATCGCGTAATTGGAACAACTTGGATAATATCTGCAGCAAGGCGCGGTATTCGCGGAAATATGACGTTGGTACCAGCGAATGGCACGAATCATCCAATTTCCGTTACGACCGGCGTTCATTACCGACGCACGGCCTTACGATTCACCGCTTCAAAACATGCTGCGATCTGCTGCTCCAACGATAGAAAATCGGCATGCGCAGCACTTGGCTTGGCACGCAACACGATATCGCAGGATTCAGGTAAGGCAGATTCGTACTTTCGTGCAAGCACGCGGAAACGACGCTTGACGGCATTACGCGTCACAGCGTTGCCGACAGCCTTGGAAACGGCCAAACCGACACGTCGGCCCCGCATCGCCGCAGAATCGTCGATAATGGCATCGTCGTGCACCAAATAATGCACGACGATGTCTTCTCGCGATACCCTACGACGGCGTTTGAGCACCGCGACGAAATCGCGATGGCTTTTCAGCCGTTCCACCGCTCTATGCCGTTAAATCAGGCAGCGAGGGACTTGCGGCCCTTGGCGCGGCGACGGTTGATCAGAGCGCGGCCTGCGCGGGTGCGCATGCGCTGACGGAAACCGTGCTTCATGTGACGACGACGGTTGTTCGGCTGGAATGTCCTCTTCATAATTAATGCTCCCGGTGTTTTTTGCCATGCCAAGGCACGGCTCCTCATGAGTCAAGCTCTACTAAGTTACTCTGACCCCTGAACAGAGATGAATACGCATATCAAATCCTTCACATTTTCATGGGGATTCTCCCCACAAAACAATCCACAGAAACGTTGGTATGTCGCCAAACTCCCCACAAAAGTTATCCACAAACTACAATGATGTTATTCACAATTCAGTCTTTTCAACACGCTTACCGGTGGATAACTTGGGGAAAAGAGAGTACAAATAAACAGTTGCACACTTGGAAAAAGTCTGTCGAGAAAGGGGAATCCGTGGCCGACACGACAACTGACCCTCTCGAGCAGGCTCGGGGAGTCTGGTCCGACGCGCTGGCGTTGTTGCACCAGAATCCGGCGCTGTCCATCCGAGATAAAAGCTGGCTGGAAAACGTTTTTCCCGAAGGCATGTGGGGTCCTACCATTGTCTTATGCGTGCCAAGCGCGGCCGCACAGCAGACGTTGCAGAACGAATTGAACCAGCCCCTGCTGGAAGCCTTGCGGGAAGCCGCCGAACAGGATATTTTCCCCGCATTCAAGATTGTGGAAAAGAAGGAACCGGCCCAACCTGCCGTCGAGGAATACCCCCACTTCTCCCCCGCGCCACATGCGGAGGAAACCACGCAGGGGCAGCTGCCGATTCCGGTTGTCATGCCGCCGGAGCGCCACAACAACTTCCAACGCGGCCAAAACAGGCCTTTGCTGGATCCTAAGACCCATTTGAATAAGAACGCCACGTTCGACACCTTCGTTCCTGGCGATTCCAATCGTTTCGCACGTACCGTCGCGTTGGCCGTCGCGGAAGGTTCCGGTCACGATTTCAACCCGCTTTGTATTTACGGCGGATCAGGATTGGGTAAAACCCACTTGCTGAACGCCATCGGCAATTACGCACTGGTCAAGGATCCCACGCTGAAAGTCCGTTATGTGACCAGTGAGGAATTCACCAACGAATTCATCGAAGCGTTGGGTGACACCAACCAGAATTCCGGTCAAATCAAGGAATTCAACCGTCGCTACCGCGAAGTCGACGTGCTGCTCATCGACGATATTCAATTTCTGAGCGGCAAGGACGCGACGCTTGAACAGTTCTTCCATACATTCAATACCCTGCATCAGGCGAACAAGCGCATTGTGATCGCATCCGATGTGCCTCCGAAGGATCTGCAGGGATTCAACGAACGTCTGATCTCCCGTTTCGAATCCGGCCTGACCGTTGACGTCAAGCCGCCGGATCTGGAGACGCGCATCGCCATTCTGCGCATGATCGCCCACGGCACCAACGTTCAGGACGATGTGCTCAACCTCATCGCGGAGCGGTTCACCGAGAATATTCGCGAGCTGGAAGGCGCGCTGAACCGCGTGACCGCCATGGCATCGCTGAGCGGCCAGCCGGTGACCCGCGCGTTGGCGGAACAGACGTTGCAGGACTTTTTCTCGACCGATGTGGAGATCAAGCCCACCGACATCATCACCCAGGTGGCCAAGTACTTCTACATTACGTTCGATGACATTGTCGGACGTTCGCGTACGAAGAAGATCGCGCTGGCGCGTCAGATCGCCATGTATTTGGTGCGTGAGCTCACCAGCATGAGCCTGAACGACATCGGCCAGGTGTTTGGCGGCAAGGACCACACCACGGTGATGCATGCATACACCCGCATCAGCGACGAGATGCAGGAAAAGCAGGAGATCTACAACTACGTGACGGAACTGACCCTGCAGCTCAAGCAGCGTTCCGGCGAAAAATAACGTTTTCTATGCGACTTTGCGCGTTTGCATGTGTTTTCGTGCGTCTCAAAAAAACGATTTTAGGCGTTTTCTGCCTTTCTCAGGCGATTTTCACAAGCCAAGTATGAGTATCAGTAAATTCTTTATCAGCTGTTTTACCGACCATCCTGACACGCCGGCCTGTGGAAGATTTTTATTGAAGTTATCCACATGGATATACACAAATCAATGATTTCTCGGTGGAAAACCCGTTGGAAACGCCAGAATCGCCGGTGGATGAATTGTGGACTATCCACATGGTTTTGTGGATAACTTTTTCAAAAACGACGAGGCTGTGGATAACCCGATGATTTGTCCACACTTCGTCCAAAAGTTATCCACAAGCAATGAGATGTTGCGAGCCATTGCAAAACGTGGGGTCTGAGCACTTACCCACATTATCCACAGGCCTTATTATGACGAATGTAGGTTGTTATAAGAAATTCATCATCGTCGTCATAAGTGGGGAATTCCCCACGCTTCGTCAAACGCCGACAGTCTCGCTAGAATGACTTATGGACCGAACGAAACGAGGAAACTAGCCATGAAAGTTGAAGTCAATTCCCAAGCGCTGGCAGACGCAGTAGCCTGGACCACTCGCGTGATCGACGCTCGTCCTGCATCCCCCATTTTGGCAGGCATTCGCTTGGAGGCCATCGACGGCACCCTCCAGCTTTCCGCCTTCAATTACGCCATTTCCGCACGCCACCATATCGAAGCAGGCGTTGATGAAAGCGGATCCATTCTGGTGCTCGGCAAGCTGCTGGCAGATATCACCAAGTCGCTTCCCGCCGCGAAAACCTACCTGTCCACTGACGGATCCACACTGACCATCACGTCGGGCAAGTCCACCTTCACCATGCAGCTCATGCCGGATAACGAATATCCGGATCTGCCGGTGGTTCCCGCCAAACTGGGGCAGGTGGACGCCCAAACCTTCGCACAGGCCGTCGCCCAGGCGTCCGTCGCCGTTTCCCGCGAGGAGAACCGTCCGGTACTGACCGGCATTCGTGTGCAGTTCCAAGGCAACAAGGTGATCATGAGCTCCACCGACCGATTCCGCTTGTCGCGTTCGAGCTTCACCTGGACGCCGGAAAACCCGGACATCAACACCACCGCACTCGTGCGCGGCGCACTGTTGCGCGATGTGGCCCGTTCCTTGGACGAGCATCAAAACATCGTCGTGGATTTCGATCCGGAGAATCCGTCGCTGCTGGGCTTTGAGAACGCCGGACGCGTATCCACCTCGCAGCTGATCGACGGCGAATTCCCCGCGGTGGACCGCCTGTACGCTGACGAATACCCGATTCATGCGGTCATCAACAAGCAGGATCTCATCAGCGCCATCAAGCGCGTGTCCCTCGTGGCCGAACGCAACGCTCCGATCCGCATGGCCTTCACCAGCCAGGAACTCACGCTGACCGCAGGCTCGGTGGATGAAGCCCAAGCCAAGGAGATCCTCGACATCGACATGGATGGCGAAGACATCACCGTGGCCTTCAATCCCGCCTACCTGATCGAAGGCCTGAGCGCCATCAGCGAGCCGTTCGTACGCATGAAGATGACCACCGCGGTCAAGCCGGTGGAATTCAACGGCCAGCAGGAATCGAATTCCGAAGAATCCATGGACTACCGCTACCTGCTCGTGCCGATGCGCTTCAACAGCTGAACTAAGCTGACCTACACGAAAACGCGGATACATCGCAAAAAATAGGGCTGAACATGGCTGTTATTGCCAGTTCAGCCCATTTGCATGATTAATTGCGATTATTTACGTAAGAAATTCGCACTATCTCAAGGATCTTGCATGTATATTTCCCGACTGGCACTCGACCACTACCGATCGTGGGAACATTGCGTGCTCGATTTCAAACCGGGAATCAACATTCTGCAAGGTGCCAACGGACTCGGCAAAACCAATATCGTGGAAGCCATCGAAGTGCTTTCCACAGGATCCAGCCATCGCGCGTCATCATCACTGCCATTAATCGAAAAAGGGTGCACGTCGGCCACCATCCGAGCCAACGTGGAAGACGGTGAAACGCAGCACACCTACGAGGCGACCATCGTGGCACGGGGTGCTAACCGAGCGCGCATTGACGGCGGAAAATCTCAATATATGAGGGATCTCATCGGGCGCACGCCCTCCGTCTCCTTTACCCCCGAAGATCAACGTCTGGTAGCAGGGGATCCCGCAACCCGACGCAACTTCATCAACCAGGCCGCGTCTCTGCTGCTCCCCCACTATGCGCAGACCCTGCAACAGTTCACGCACGTGGCGAAACAGCGCACGGCACTGCTCAAACAACTCGGCGACGGCACGAATCTCGACCCGCAATACGGCCAGCAGGCGGTCTTAAGCGGGCTGGAAATCTGGACGGGGCAATTCATCGACCTCGGCATGCAGCTGACGCGGGACCGCAACAACGTGATCTCACGCTTGGAAGAGCCTTTTGCGCGGATCTACGCGTCTTTGGCGGGAGATGACGAACGGGCGGCGCTCGCCTACGAGCCGTCCTTCGACGAAGTGATGCTGTTCGACGATCCGGCCGCGGAGATCAGCCGCCATTTCCAACGCATCTACCCCGGCGAAGTGGCGCGCGGGCAGAATCTGATCGGTCCGCATCGCGACGACCTGACTTTGCTGCTCAACGATATGAACGCACGCGAATTCGCGTCCAACGGTGAGATGTGGACCATGGCTTTGGCGTTGAAAATGGCGCTATATGAGGCGGTTTCCGCACATTTTGAAAGCAAGCCAATCGTGATTCTCGATGATGTGTTCGCACAGCTTGACGAGGCCCGTCGTGGGCAGATCCTCGATTTTGCGATGCGGCAGGACCAGGTGCTGATCACCGTCGCCGCGGCAAGCGATATTCCGCGCATGGATGCTGGGCGCTTTCACGCGGACGCGCATGTGATCGACGTGGCCGCGTTGCGCAGGCAATCGCAAGATGGACAGCATGACGATTTGACGGCGATGATGGCGCAACTTGTCGCGGGACGGGAATCTGCAACGCAATCGTCTGCAGCGCAACAGTCGGTGAATCGACAGGAGCAGCGCTGATGCCGAATCCTCCAATCTGCGAAACATTGCATCTCGACCAACGCAAGTTGCCCGCCGAAGTATTCGAACGTATCAGCCGACGTGCCGGCCGATATAAGGAACGTGAGGAACGTGCGCGGCAGGCGTGGGAGAATTTCGGCAAACCCGGACGCGACCCGCAGACGGTCGGCAATATTTTCAACGTGATCGCAACGCAAGGTTCTTGGACGCCGCATCTGAAAATCGCGCAGATGCAGAATCATTGGGATCAGGTGGTCGGCGTCGAAAACGCGCGCCACTCCTACCCCGTCGACCTGCGCGACGGCATTCTGACGATCCGATGCGACAGCCCCGCATGGACCACCACCTTGACGTACATGATTCCGCTGCTGACCGACACCATTCGCCGTAGGCTCGAGGGGCTGACCATCAACGAGGTGCGCGTCACCGGCCCACAACAACAGGGATTCAGCCGAGGACGAATGACACGAAGGCCGCGATATTAGCGCGACACCACGTGCTATCAGACGTTCGTTGAAGGCGCTTCGTCGAAGAATTCCCCCTGCGACGCTTCCAAGCGGGCCGTTCGCAACGGTCGAATGTTGTTTTCCGAAAGCGAAAAAACAGGGGTAAACGGCTGGATTTCAAGGATAAATGCCTCTGGCGCTCTGTCCCCCTCCATGAGTAGAATATCAAGCAGTGTATGTAAACGCCTAGAAGGGGCCTTTATTTGCGTTCTAGGTGGTATCACCTGCGTGAATGACCCTCATTGGCGGGAAAAATGCAGGAAGGAATCTCTGTGGCAGACCTTGATGCGGATTCGCTGAACGAATCAGCTGAAAACACGCAGGAAGATCAGATCCAGAACGATCAGCTCGAAGATGCGCAGCTCGATGACACCTTGGCTCCGGAGCATTACGACGCTTCCGATCTGAGGGTTCTGGAAGGCCTTGAGGCGGTGCGAATCCGCCCGGGCATGTACATCGGCTCCACCGGCCCCCGAGGCTTGCACCACCTGGTGTACGAGATCGTCGACAACTCCGTCGATGAGGCGCTGGCAGGCTACGCTTCGCACATCGAAGTGACGATTCTGCCGGACGGCGGCGTGCGCGTGGTGGATGACGGCCGAGGCATTCCGGTCGACGAAGTGCCGGGCGAAGGCGTTTCCGGCGTGGAAACCGTGATGACCAAGCTGCATGCCGGCGGCAAGTTCGGTGGCGGCGGCTATGCGGTTTCCGGCGGTCTGCACGGCGTGGGCATCTCCGTGGTGAACGCGCTGTCGACCCGCGTCGACATCGAAGTGCGCCGACAGGGCTTCCACTGGACCCAGACCTACATCGACCAGAAGCCGACCGCACGTCTTGCCAAGGGCGAGCCGATGGGCGAAGACGAGTCCACCGGCACTTCCGTGACCTTCTGGGCAGACGGCGCGATCTTCGAAACCACCACCTACGATTTCGAGACCCTGCGCAACCGCTTCCAGCAGATGGCGTTCCTCAACAAGGGGCTGAAACTGTCCCTGACCGATTTGCGCGAACCGGATCAGGCCGGAGACGAAGTCGCGGGCGAAAGCGACGACAATGCCGAACCGAAGCATCAGACGGTCACCTACCAATACAACGACGGCATCAAGGATTATGTCGATTACTTGGTGAAGTCCCGCAAGGCAACCCCCGTCGAACCGGACGTGATCGATTTCGAAGCGGAAGACCTGAAAATCGGCATTTCCGCGGAAATCGCCATGCAATGGACCACCGCATACTCCGAAGCGGTGCACACCTTCGCCAACACCATCTCCACCACCGAAGGCGGTACCCACGAAGAAGGCTTCCGCGCCGCGCTGACCTCGCTCGTCAACCGTTACGCACGTGAAAAGAACATCCTCAAAGACAAGGATGAGAACCTCTCCGGCGACGACGTGCGCGAAGGCCTGACCGCAGTGGTGTCGGTGAAACTCACCACCCCGCAGTTCGAAGGCCAGACCAAGACCAAGCTCGGCAATTCCGAAGCGAAAACCTTCGTACAGCGTGTGATGACCGACAAGCTCGGCGACTGGTTCGATTCGCATCCTAGCGAGGCCAAGAACATCATCCAGAAGGCCATTGAAGCCTCCCGTGCGCGTCTTGCAGCCAAGAAGGCACGTGAGAATACCCGCCGTAAGTCAATCTTCGAATCTGCGGGCATGCCAGACAAACTGAAGGATTGCCAGTCCAACAATCCTGAAGAATGCGAACTGTTCATCGTGGAGGGCGACTCCGCAGGCGGCTCCGCAATTCAGGGACGCAACCCGATCACGCAGGCCATCCTGCCGCTGCGAGGCAAAATCCTTAACACCGAGCGTGCAAGCCTCGACCGCATGATGAAGTCCGAAACCATCGAATCGCTGATCACCGCGGTCGGCGGCGGCTATGGCGAGGATTTCGACCTGAACAAAGTCCGCTACCACAAGGTCATCATCATGGCCGATGCCGATGTGGACGGCGCGCATATCGCAACCCTGAATCTGACGCTGTTCTTCCGCTACATGCGCCCGATGATCACCGCTGGTTACGTGTATGTGGCCATGCCGCCGCTGTACCGACTCAAGTGGACCAAAGGCGCGCACGACTTCGTGTACACCGACGCCGAACGCGACCGCGTGCTCGCCGAAGGCAAGTCCGCCGGCCGTCAGCTGCCGAAGGGCGAAGGCATCCAGCGTTACAAGGGTCTGGGTGAAATGAGCTACCAGGAACTGTGGGAAACCACCATGGATCCTGACCACCGCATTCTGAAGCAGGTGCAGATCGAAGACGCGGCCGCAGCCGACGAAACCTTCTCCATGCTCATGGGAGACGAAGTCGAACCTCGCCGTCTGTTCATCCAGCGCAACGCCCGCAACGTCAGCTGGATCGACGCGTAGGGATTTCAAGGACTTCAGGCAAGGTTTCATAAGGATTTAGAAGGACTTAGAAGTTGGCAGACGAAAACAACAGCAACGAAGACGGCCAGTTCGTGCCTGACGGCTCCATGGAGCCGTTGAGCCCGCAGGAGGCCGACAACACCGATTACGGCCTGATGGTGGGCGAACGCATCCAGAAGAAGGATCTGCAGCAGGAAATGCGCGATTCCTACCTGGCGTACGCCATGTCCGTGATCGTGGACCGTGCGCTCCCGGACGTGCGCGACGGCATGAAGCCGGTGCATCGCCGTGTGATCTACGCGATGTACGACGGCGGCTACCGCCCCGACCGCGGCTACTCCAAGTGCGCCCGCGTGGTCGGCGAAGTGATGGGTAAGTACCATCCGCACGGCGATTCCGCGATCTACGGCACGTTGGTGCGTATGGCACAGTCGTGGTCTATGCGCTACACGCTGGTCGACGGCCAGGGCAACTTCGGCTCCCCCGGCGACGATCCGGCCGCGGCAATGCGTTACACCGAATGCCGTATGGCTCCGCTCGCCATGGAAATGGTTCGCGACATCGACAAAGACACCGTCGATTTCCTGCCGAACTACGATGGCAAGACACAGGAGCCGACCGTGCTTCCGGCACGATTCCCGAACCTGTTGTGCAACGGTTCGTCCGGTATCGCCGTCGGTATGGCCACCAACATTCCTCCGCACAACATGCGCGAGGTGGCCGAAGGCGTGCATTGGGCGCTCGACCACCCGGACGCAAGCCGCGAAGAGCTGCTCGAAAACCTGATCCGCATCATCAAGGGACCGGACTTCCCTACTGGCGCAACGATTCTCGGACATAAGGGCATCGAACAGGCCTACCGTACCGGCCGTGGTCTGATCACCATGCGCGCGGTGGTGAACACCGAAGAGATCAAGGGCCGCATGTGCCTCGTGATCACCGAGCTGCCGTACCAGGTGAACCCTGACCGACTGGTCGTCTCCATCCGCGAGGCGGTGCGCGACGGCAAGATCCAGGGCATCGCCGACATGCGCGACGAAACCTCCGGTCGTACCGGTCAGCGTCTCGTGCTCGTGCTCAAGCGCGACGCCGTGCCGAAGGTCGTGCTCAACAACCTGTACAAGCACTCCCAGCTGCAGCAGACCTTCGGCGCCAACATGCTGGCGCTGGTCGACGGTGTGCCGCGTACGCTGTCTTTGGATGCCTTCATCCGCCATTGGGTGGGCCACCAGCTGGAAGTCATCGCACGCCGTACCGCATACCTCAAGCGTGAGGCGGAGGAACGCGACCACATTCTGCAGGGCTATCTGAAGGCCCTCGACATGATCGACGAGGTCATCGCGCTCATTCGTGCTTCCGAATCCGCGGAAACCGCGCGCACGGGCCTTATGGACCTGCTGGACGTGGATGAAGTGCAGGCCGACGCCATTCTGGCCATGCAGCTGCGCCGACTGGCCGCATTGGAACGTCAGAAGATCCTCGACGAGCACAACGAACTGATGCGTCGCATCGCCGACTACAACGACATTCTCGCCAAGCCAGAGCGCCAGCGCAAGATCGTGGGCGACGAGCTTGACGAAATCGTGTCCAAGTATGGCGACGAACGTCGAACCAAGATCCTGCCGTACTCCGGCGAAATGAACGTCGAAGATCTGATCGCGGAAGAAAACGTGGTCGTAACCGTTACACACTCCGGTTTCATCAAGCGCACCAAGGCCGACGAATACCGTGCGCAGCATCGCGGCGGCAAGGGCATCAAGGGCGCCAAGCTGCGCGAGGACGACGTGGTGGACCACTTCTTCCTCACCAGCACGCACAACTGGCTGCTGTTCTTCACCAACAAGGGACGCGTGTACCGCCTGAAGGCGTACGAGCTGCCGGAGGGATCGCGCGATTCCAAGGGACAGCATGTGGCCAACCTGCTGCAGTTCGGGCCGGACGAGACGATCCAGACCGTGCTGTCGATTCCGAACTACGAAGTGGCCAAGTATCTGGTGCTCGCCACCCGTTCCGGCAAGGTCAAGAAGACCGCGCTCGCCGAATACGATTCCCCGCGTCAGGGCGGCCTGATCGCAGTGCGCCTTATGACCGGCGAGAACGGCGAGAACGCCGACGAGCTGATCGGTGCCGCACTGTGCAACGCCGAGGATGACATCATTCTTGTGTCGAAGCTGGGCATGAGCCTGAAGTTCCAGGCCAACGACGAGCAGCTGCGCCCGATGGGCCGTCAGACCGCAGGCGTGCAGGGCATGAAGTTCCGCGAAGGCGACGAGCTGCTGGCCATGGACGTGGTCTGGGGCGATTCCGACAAGGATCTGTTCGTGGTTACCAACGAGGGCTTCGCCAAGCGCACCGCCATCAGCGAATACCGTTTGCAAGGCCGTAACGGCTTTGGCGTCAAGGCCGTGCAGCTCGCCGAAGGCCGTGGCTCCCTCGTGGGCGCGGTGATCGTTGAGGAAGATGACCAGATCATGGCCATCATGAAGTCCGGCAAGGTCATCCGTTCCAACGTCGACGAGGTCAAGCGCACCGGCCGCACCACCCAAGGTGTGACGTTCGCCAAGCCGGACAAGAACGACGAGATCATCTCCATCGCACGCAACGAGGAGAAGGATGACGAATCCGCGGAATCTGGCGAATCTGCGGAAAAAACGGAATCCGCGGAATCTGGGACGAACGCAACCGTGAACGAGGGTGCTTCGGCATCGTCTGAAGCCGCTACTGAAGCCAACGCTGGCAACGGCGATGGCGAGAATGTAGAGGCATGAAGACAAGACAGGCAATCGTCTGCGAAAACTGGTAGCCTCAGCTAAGAACTGGGCACAATCTTGCAAGGAGCAACGATGAGCGAGAACATCGAAGGACAGCAAATGCCGGAGGTTGGGCAGGCACCGCGCGTGGCACGTTCCGCTTCCAGCCAGCCGCTGATTGGTGCGGATCAGGTTCAGGCGCACGAGGGTGCCTCCTCCGCTTCCGGCGGTGTGAAGGTCCGTGAGAAGCGTCGCGGCGGCGCTCCGCGTGCACGCCGTATGAGCCTGTCTCTGACGCGTATCGATGCATGGTCGGCCGCCAAGGTGGCGTTCATGCTTTCCATCGCGGGAGGCATCATTCAGATTGTCGCGGTGGCTTTGCTGTGGGGCATGCTGAACGTGGTCGGCGTGTTCGACCAAGTTACGCAGATTGTGTCTTCCACTGGCTTGGACGCTGGCGGATTCGACCTGACCAACGTGTTCTCGTTGGGCACTGTGCTGAGCGCCGTCACCATCTTCTCCATTGTGGAAGTGGTGCTGATCACCGTGCTCGTGGTGATTCTCACGCTGCTGTACAACGTGGTGAGCACCCTCGTCGGTGGCATCCACGTCACGCTTGGAGATGATTAATAGCGCAGTGCGCTATTAATGGCAGCGAGCGGCGATAGCGTCCGCGAGCGTCGCATGCAATGCTGAAATAGCGCAGTGCGCCGTCAGTAGCGGCGATAGCAAACTCAAACGCAACAAGACGGTCTGTGTCGTGATTCCCATCACGACACAGACCGTCTTCGTATTTTCTAGACCAGTCTGTCTCTTACCGTACGCCAAACCCTATCTGCCTCTCCCCTGCCTGCAATCTGCCCATATCTGCCCTATATATGGCAGATTTTGCCTTCCGACCTGTACCATCTCGCTTATATATGGCAGGTCAACTTGCGAAAAAGCCAGTTCGGGGGTATATTTTGGGTCATTTTTCCTACCAAGGCTGCCATATATAAGCGAGATATCACCGTACGAACTCTCAAATCTGCCATATATAAGCGAGATAGCGGAGCTGCGCGAGAGGAAGTTGCGGTTATAGCTGAAACTATTGCGATTTTTAGAGATAGTTTCAGTTATAACCGGAACTATCGTGATTTTGAGTGATTGTTTCAAATGTAACTGCACCTAGATTGGGTGCGCTGAAGTACGTGTTGAAATACGAAAAGAGGGCCTGTCTGGAATGAAACCAGACAGGCCCTCAATGTATTTCGATGAGCCAGCCGTATTGGCTAGATTGGCTAAAACGGCTAGATCAGAGCACGCCCTGGGCGACCATGGCGTTGGCGACCTTCACGAAGCCGGCAGCGTTGGCGCCGAGCATCAGATCACCCTCGTGGCCGTATTCCTTGGCGGCTTCCAGAGAGTTGGCGACGATGTTCTCCATGATGGACTTGAGCTTGCCGTCAACCTCTTCAAAAGTCCAGGAAAGGCGGTAGGAGTTCTGGCTCATCTCAAGGCCGGAAACCGCCACGCCACCCGCGTTCGCGGCCTTGGCGGGGCCATAGAGCACGTTGTTGGCCTGGTAGACGGCGATTGCCTCCGGAGTGGAAGGCATGTTGGCGCCTTCGCACACCACGGTGCAGCCGTTGGCGACGAGAGCCTTGGCGGATTCCTCGTCGATCTCGTTCTGGGTGGCGCACGGCAGGGCGATATCGCACGGAACGGTCCACACGCCCTTGCAGCCCTCGTGATATTCGGAGCCCGGCACACGCTCGGCGTATTCCTTGATGCGGCCGCGGTGGCCCAGCTTGATGTCCTTGACCACGTCGAGCTGAATGCCGTTCGGATCGTAGATGTAGCCGTTGGAATCGGAGGCGGTCACAACCTTCGCGCCGAGGGCCTGAGCCTTCTCGGTGGCGAAGATGGCCACGTTGCCGGAGCCGGAGATGACCACGGTCTTGCCTTCGAAGGAATCGTTGCGCAGCACGCGCATTGCCTCGGCGGTGTAGTAGCACAGGCCGTAACCGGTGGCTTCGGTACGAGCCAGGGAGCCGCCGAATTCGAGGCCCTTGCCGGTCAGCACGCCGGAATACTCGTCGCGGATGCGCTTGTACTGGCCGAACAGGTAGCCGATCTCGCGGCCGCCCACGTTGATATCACCGGCCGGGACGTCGGTGAACTGGCCGATGTGACGGCACAGTTCCGTCATGAAGGCCTGGCAGAAACGCATGACTTCGGCGTCGGACTTGCCCTTCGGGTCGAAGTCGGATCCGCCCTTGCCGCCGCCCATCGGCAGGCTGGTCAGGGAGTTCTTCAGGATCTGCTCGAAGCCGAGGAACTTGATGACGCCTTCGTTCACGCTCGGGTGGAAGCGCAGACCGCCCTTGTACGGGCCGATCGCGGAGTTGAACTGGATGCGGTAACCGCGGTTGACCTGCACCTTGCCCTCATCGTCGGTCCATGCGACGCGGAACTTCACCACGCGCTCCGGCTCGACGATGCGCTCAAGCACGCCCGCCTTCTCATATTCCGGATGCTTCGCAACCACCGGCTCGAGGCTTTCGAAAACCTCGCGAACGGCCTGCAGGAACTCCGGCTGGTCGCCGTCGCGCTTCTCGACCTGCGCGTACACGCGCTTGACGTACTCGTCAGTGAGCATATTCTTCCCCTTCGGGATAGTTGGGTTACCAATAGACGGTCTCATTCTATGTGCACGAATATGGACGGCACAAGACCTTGTTCAGGATTTGGAGACGCTTTTTGCGAGTGCTGGTTCTGAACCTGCTTCTTTTTACGGGATTGCCGTGCCTTGTGTTGCCTATAGGATGGAAATGCGGAAAGCGTGGGAGAGAGTACGTCCGCAATAACATCTCACGATCTCACATAATGGGAGAATCATCATGATTGAAGGATTTAAGAAATTCATTGCACGCGGCAACATGATCGACATGGCGGTCGGTGTCGTCATGGGCGGTGCCGTCACCACAGTGGTTAACTCTATTGTCAATAATGTGATTAATCCGTTCATCGCCATGATTTTCGGCAAACCGAATATGGATGGTCTGCTGGCAATCACATTCAATAATGCGACGGTTTCGTTCGGTGCGGTACTTGGCGCGATATTGAATTTCCTGATTATCGCGGCGGCCGTGTATTTCTGCATTCTCGTGCCGATCAACAAATTCCGTGACGTGACCGAGGCGTTGCTCGCCAAAACCAAGCTTGCGGAAGAACGGAGCAAAGCCGAGGAGGAAGCTGCCAAAGAGCCGGAAATCTCCACCGAAGAGCAGACGATCCTGCTGTTGCAGCAAATCCGCGACGAACTTGCCAGGCAGAATGCACGGAATACACAGAACGTGCCGAACGATTCCGACACTGTTGCCGGTGCAGTCGCAGTGCGGTAGTCATCGCAAGCGATCGTAAGTATCGCAAGCGATCGTAATAATCAATAATTCAAGGCCGTCTCAAGCGGTGACGCAAGCCCCGCCTGAGACGGCCTTTTGCAATGGTCTTTCAGCGGGGTGATTCTTCCATGCGCTGGAATAATACGGACTCTGGAAGGTGCCTCAGCGGGTCATATGTTCCAGTGACTGGAGGGATCTGGACTGTGAGGTGCTTGGTTGCGTCTAGTTTTCTCCAGTGACTGGAGGTTTTGGGATGCTGGGAGGCTTGTTGGTGGGAGGATTCCTCCACTCGGTGGAGGTTTTTGGACTGTGAGGTGCTTGGCTGCGTCCGGTTTTCTCCAGTGACTGGAGGAATTGGGATGCTGGTTTGGATTTCGGATTTGGGTATGAAAAAAGGGTTTCCGGAAATCACCGGAAACCCTGTCTGTGGAGCTAAGGGGATTCGAACCCCTGACCCTCTCCATGCCATGGAGATGCGCTACCAGCTGCGCCATAGCCCCGTGGAGCTAGCCGGGTTCGAACCGGCGACCCTCTGCTTGCAAAGCAGATGCGCTACCAGCTGCGCTATAGCCCCATAGTTGAAAAAAAGCGGCCGCGCCGCTCTTAATCACCGTGGGCCCGGGAGGACTTGAACCTCCGACCTCATCCTTATCAGGGATGCGCTCTAACCACCTGAGCTACGGGCCCGTTCCTGCTGCACTGTTAAGCACAACGAATTGAAATAATACGCGAATTTCAGAGAAAGTCAATACAAGGTGTGTCTTCGGCGTGTCGTGACATAATGCAGACATGCCGAACAATCATCGTAGCCAGCGTAACAACAGTGGGAGAGCCAGCAGGGGAGTGCGCAACCGTAATCGCACGCTATCCGAAGAAACCACGCAAATCGCTGGAATGACGGTGACCATCGTGCGTAAAGCCATCAAAAACATGTACCTGCGCATCAAACCGCCGAACGCGCAAATCGTCATCTCCGCACCTTCTCGCATGTCGCAAGCGGCAATCGCACGATTTGTGACGGAACGCAAACCATGGATCGAACGTGCGCGACGCACCATGCTGCAAGCCAAGGATGAACAGATCCGTCAAAGCGATTTCAATGGTTTGGACCGTGTGAATGGTTCGCATGGTCCGGATAATCTGAATGGCCTGGAAAATTCGGGCGGCGTGGGCGATCGAAACAATCCAGGCGATCCCAATAGCTTGAATAATCCGCGCGTTTTCGTGTGGAACGACGCGGCGAAGGAACGGGCCGTACGGGCCATCAATGCGCAACTGCCGGTGCTGCTTGCGAAATGGTCGCCGATTATCGGGCGGAAGCCGACGCATGTCACGTTACGCATCATGACGTCGCGATGGGGGTCATGCACGCCGAAAACCGGCCGCATCCGACTCAACCTGCAACTTGGTCTTATGGATCCCAGATTCCTGGAATACGTGCTTGTGCACGAAATGACGCACCTGTGGGAAAACGGGCACGGAGAGGACTTTCAGCGGCGTATGAGCGCATATTTGCCGCAATGGAGGCAATTGCGGCGGGAGCTGAACCGTCATGTTGTGTTGTGATGCTCGCGATGCTGTTGCGTTCGCCGTCACGCTGCCATGCTGCGATGAGCTTGCGTAGGGCGATGTTGTTGCGTTGCCTGTGATGTTGAAATACTTGCGATATCACGCCACTGCCGTCACATTGCGCGGATTGCAATGACTTGCCACGGCTTACGCACGTTTGATAACGACGTATAGGTGATTCGTATAGCTTTTTGTTCATAAGATGTACAGAACGCTTAACATCCGCGATTTGCAAGCCTACAATCGTGACGACTGAAACGTTTGCGTGCAAACAGTCCACGCAGAAAGATCGAATAAGTGAGGGAGGGGTCGATTGTGACTGTATTGAGAAAAGTCGGCATTATCGGCATCGGACACGTGGGCGCGCATGTCGCAAATGCCGTGCTTTCCGCAGGACTGGCCGAAGAACTGAAGCTGTGCGACATCAACGAGCAAAAAGTAGTCAGCGAATGTCAGGATTTAAGTGACACGTTGGGTTTCTATCCGCATAACTGTGTGATCGGCAACTACGGCACGCAATACGAGCAGCTAGCCGACTGCGACGTGGTAATCAACGCTGCCGGCGACGTGAAAACCAGCGCCAAAGATCGTGACGGCGAACTGTTCGTCACCACCGACATTGCACGCACCTGGATCTCCCGACTGTTCAATGCAGGCTTCCACGGTGTGATCATCACCATCTCAAATCCTTGCGATGTGGTCGCAACCGAAATCTGGCACATCACCGGCTACGATCCGCGCAAAATCATCGGAACGGGAACCGCGTTGGATTCCGCACGACTGCGCAACGCCATCGCGAAACGCGTCAACGTGGATCAGAAATCAATCGGCGCATACATGCTGGGGGAGCATGGCAATTCGCAGTTCGCCTATTGGTCGAACGTGAACATCGCAGGCAAGCCGCTTGATCAACTCGCACAAGACGATCCGCAACGATTCGCCCTCGACAAGGACGAAACCGAGCAGGACGCCCGTCGAGGCGGATACCGCGTGTACGCCGGCAAAGAGTGCACGGAATACGCTATTGCAGCCACTGCGGCACGCCTTACGCAGGCTGTGCTCTGCGATGAACACTATGCGACCGCCTGCTCCACGCTGCTTACCGGCGAACAAGGCGAAAGCGGCAATTACGCCAGCCTGCCGTGCATCATCGGTGCGAACGGCGTTGAAGAAGTCCTCAATCCCACACTCACCGAAAGCGAACGGGCCAAATTCCATGCGTCCTGCGAGCATATCCGTGCCAATATCGCGCAGCTTGCATGGTGGAACGACGAATGCCATCCCATACTGCGCGGCTGAATCTGCAATAACTCAGCGGATTCAATAACAGAGCAGACTTGCGATTACTGATGTTGATTTTGTAAAAAATCAGCATTTACATAATCGCAAGTCTGTTTTATTTTCATTTTATTTTCGTTTTATTTTTGATTATTTCGTAGCTTTCGCAGCATCGCCGTCAACAGTATGCTTGCGGATTTCCAACGTTTCGATACGACGGCCATCCACTTGCGTGACGGTCATGTCATAACCGTCGTCGGAAGGCAGCACGTCGCCGATTTCGCCCATCTTTCCAGTATGCGCCAGGAAATAGCCGGCAACCGTCTCGTACGGACCGTCTTCCAGCTCAATACCGGTCAAATCGGCGAAATCCTCAATCGTCATGCCGCCTTCGATCGTGGCGACGCCATTGACGAAAGCGGCGCGTTCCGTGCGTTCGCCGCCCTTTTCCTCCGGCAGGTCGTATTCGTCGCGGATGTCGCCGACCAATTCCTCGGTCATGTCTTCCAACGTGACGATGCCGTCGGTGCCGCCGTATTCGTCGATCACCACGGCCAGGTGAATGCCTCGTTTGCGCAGCAGCTCAAGGCTTGGCAGCAGCTTCGACGTGCCCGGCAGGGAAATGCCCTCACGCGTCACGTCGGCAACGGTTCTCGCCTTCGGATCGCGAATGTCAAGCAGGTCGCGCACATGCACGAAACCAAGCACATCGTCGAAATCCTTGCCGGTCACCGGATAGCGGGAATACGGCATTTCTCTCACATATGCGGCCGCCTTCTCAATCGGCATATCGCCATCCAAAAAAACCACGTCGGCACGCGGGCGCATCACTTCGGCCACAATCGTTTCGGACGCGTCGAACACGTCGTCGAGAATCGTGCGTTCGTCCTTGCTCAAGTTCGTATTGGTGTTGACGAGTACGCGCAGCTCTTCGTCGGACACTTCGCTGTCGGTTTCGTTCGGGTCGAAACCAAGCAAGCGCACGATAATGTTCGTGTTCTTGCCGATCAGCCAAATAATCGGCTTGCACACCTTCGCAAACACATGAATCGCAGGTACCACGGCACGCGCGATCTGCTCGTTGCGTTGCATGGCGATACGCTTCGGCACCAACTCCGAAATCACGATCGAACAGTACGAAATGATCAACGTCAGCACAATGGTGGTCAGGGGAGCGGCCACACTCGTCGGCACGCCCCAACTTTCAACGATCGGCACAATATAAGGCGAAATCGACGATTCGCCGAACGATGCGGAAAGGAAACCGCTCAACGTCACGCCGATCTGCACGGTCGACAAAAACGTGTTCGGATCTCGCGCGATCTGTGCGACGCGCTTTCCGCGGGCATCCTCCTGTTCCATCTGGTCGATCTGCGATCCACGCAGGCTGACCAACGCCAGTTCGGTGCCGGCGAACACCGATCCGAGCAACAGAAAAACGAAAATCAGGAGAATGTTCAAACCTAGAGACATGGTTCCACTCTATCGGGGCGGTATGTCAAAGTGTCTGTATCTCCTGATTTTCTTGGATTTTCTCAATTATTCTTAGATTGCTTAGCTTCGGATTGTTCTTTTTTGGATCTCTGTTTCGCAAATCTCCGTTTTCCGAATTGTAATCCGTTTCAGAAGCTAAGAACCTCGACTTTGCCGGAGTCCAGCTGGTACCTTGCGCCGACGATCATGAGTTTGTCGGATGCCAGCGCCTGCTGGATCGCTTCGGATTGTTCCACCAAGAGTTCGATGGTGCGCGCGATGTGCACGCGTTCGAAATCCTCGCTGGATTCCAATTCCGACTCGTGCGCCTGCCAGATTGAGAAACCGACGGTGCGCATCATGAGCGAATCCGAAGCGCAGATGCGTTCGTCGATGTCGGCAATGCTGTCGGCGGCCATCAGCGAATCCTCGGCATCGGCGGTCAGTTCGTGCAGTAACGCCTCGTAATCCTTGGAAGCTTGCTTGATCGCACCGCAATTCTGGTGGCCGAGCACCACCAGCAAACGTACGCCGAGCACGGTCACCGCGTATTCCAGGGACGCAAGCACGGCTTCGTCGATGATTTGACCGGCCGTGCGAACCGTGAACAGGTCGCCAAGACCGGAATCGAAAATAATATCCGGGCTTACCCGCGCGTCGGAGCAGCTCAGTACGGCCGCTTCCGGTGCGTGTGTGTCCACAAGTGCTGCGCGTGCTTCGGCGCCACGATTCGGATGTTCCGGTTTGCCTTCCGCAAACCTGCGATTGCCTGCCAGCATGCGGCTCCATGCGCCGCTTGCCGTACCTTCGACCTCGTTCTGGTCTACAAACAGTTCGTCTGCCATTGACTCCACCCCTCATTGTTCAGGCTAGCCAACATCATACGTTTTGGTCTGACCGTTCGCTGGGAAATAGAGCGATATCTCGCTTATGTATGGCAGATTTCGTGTTCTGTCCGGTGATATTTCGCTTATGTATGGCAGTCCCAAAGGTGAAAAACCGGAAAAATGTACCCCCGAAGTGGGTTTTTCGCATGATGGTCTGCCATATATAAGCGAGAAGGCTCATGACAAGGCTCCGATTCTGCCATATGTAAGGCAGATATAGGTATGAAAAAGGGTCCCCGATCGGCAGTGCGAACGGGGACCCTGAAAGAAACTGGCTACAATCAGCCGGTGTTCTGCAGGCCTGCTGCGACACCGGACACGGTGCACAGGATCAGGTAGGTGTTACTGCAGTCTGCAGAAGATGAAAAGAATAAGAGCTAAAACAAGAAAGGCGGCACCGCTTATTCTCATTAAGGATGTGTATAGATTGCTCGGATCTCCTTTTTGAGTCCAGAGGAAATTGCTTATTTTCCAGAGTTGCCTTGGAAAAATAAGCATACATAATCCTAGCAGGGCAAGTGCTGTGAGATATATGTACTGCACTGTTCTCCTTATTTTAGGTAGTCGGAGATGCAAGGGTATGGTCCTTGTTTATTTATTCCGTTGCTTGAATCTTTGAAGAAATCGATACTCTCAAATGTAATCCCTTTATATTGCTTCACGGTAATTACTTTAAAATGAAGGTTAATTCTGTCTTCTTTCTTGTACTTGTTGGTGATATTTCCATTAAATTTCCATTCAATATATTCGTTGTCTAATAAAAAGAAGAGTGATGTATTGTTTTCATCGAGCGTCCCATGTTCCGGTGCCATCGCTGCTTGATCTGGTGTATGAGACATACTGGTTTGTCCCTACTGTTTTATTGATAACCCTTTTGCCTGAGGTTGTGGACAAGGCTAGAACTATATTGGCTCCAAAATCGACGGGGTTAGCTCTATGCGCGTGCATTTCGAAACTGGTCACACGGCTGGAGACTTGAGGGCGCATATAGAATTCGCCCCCATTGGTGCCATTGTTGAAAACAATGGAAGGTGAAACCATATAGGTGGAATATTGATCATTTGAACTTTGCCCATCGAGATTGACTACCCGGTCGATGACGTTATTGGCGACAATCCATCCAACCTGCCACCAATTTACAGCAAAGGCTGGAGTGGTCATAACTGTGCATAGGCAAACTGAGATAATTGTGGAGATAAAAAAACTCTTCTGGATTTCATAATTTCCTCCATGTGAAAATTTAATCTCAATCGACAATGATTAAGATATTAAGAGTATTCTAATGGAAAATGAGTAGGGGTGCACTTTAGGATGTGATTTTCTAGTGAAAATAGCAAAGGTTCTCTCTCGTGGAAGTTACAAACGAGGGCTTCGCTATGTGTCTGTGTTTCAGGAGTCATGCAGTTGTTACTGAATCATGAGTGGATTGAGGATAAGTATGCTAGTGCTGCATGTTAGGCGCTGAACAAAAACCTTCGAGTGCGGCGTCTTCCGTCAACAACACAACTCGTTCAGAAATACACCCAATATGGTCAAACAGTAAGACAGCGCTATGATGCGAACAATCTTCTTCCAAGACAGTTTGTCATGAAGGAAAGCCGTAACCAAAAGGGTTGTCATTGGGGTTATAAGCAGGACGAGGAAGAAATAGAGAAATGTGGACTAGGCTCAATCTGCCGAGAATATAAGTCTGACCGAACCAGTTGTATAAGCCCACGATGGCTGTCGGTGTCGCGGCGTGGGTAAACGCGGACAGGCGCCGGGTTACGTCGGATGATTGGGCGTCTGTCGCTCGGCCTGCGTGCCTGTTTTGTGCGCTGTCGCCGGCCAGGCTAGGGCCGCGCGACGCGAACGGGGAGGCCCGCGCCGTTTATCGGCACGGAACCTCCCCGCTCGCTTTTGTCAGGCGGTCAGCCGAAGATCAGCCCGTGTTCTGCAGGCCTGCTGCGACACCGGACACGGTGCACAGGATCAGGTAGGTGTAGTTCTCCTTCTGTCCGTGCGTGAGCTCTTCCTTGTCCACGCGCTTGCGTAGCGAGCCGAGGGCGAGCACCTGAGTGGCGGACAGCGCATCCACGTACGGCGAGCGGATGCGGATGGCCTGTCCGAGCACGTGGCGGTGCTGCAGAGGCCACTTGTCGCCTACGATCTCGAGCACCCACTTGCGGGTGAGTTCCATCTCGTCGAGGACCTTCTTGTTGAGGTCCTCACGGTCTCCGAGGGCAAGGTACATCTTGGCGATGCGCTCGTCAGTCTTGGCCAGCGACATTTCGATGTTGTCGATGAACGTGGAGAACAGAGGCCATTCCTCATACGCTTGACGCAAGGTGTTCAAATCGCCGAACTGTTCGCACGCGGTGCCCAGGCCGTACCATGCGGCCAGATTGATGCGTGCCTGCGCCCAGGAGAAGATCCACGGAATGGTACGCAGATCGTCGAGGGACTTGGCTCCAAGGCCACGTTTGGCCGGACGGGAGCCGATCGGCAGCAGGCCGATTTCGGTCAGCGGCGTGACGGTGGAGAACCACGGTGCGAAGCCGTCGGTGTTCAGCAGGTCGAGGAAGCGGTTATGCGCGGCCTCGTCGAGCTTGTTGGCCATGTCGGCGTACTTGGCGGTCATGTCCGTATTGCGCTTCTCCACGCTTGGAGCGGACTGCAGCAGCGTTGCAGCCGCAACGGACTCGACGTGGCGGATGGCCAGTGCCGGGTTGCCGTAGCGTGCGAAGATGACCTCGCCCTGCTCAGTGAGCTTGAAGCGGCACTTTACGGAGCCGACCGGCTGTGCGAGTACGGCACGGTTAGCCGGGCCGCCGCCGCGGCCGACGGCACCACCGCGGCCATGGAACAGGGTCAGATCGATGTCATGCGATTCCGCCCACTTGGCGATGCGTTCCTGTGCGGAATGCAGGGCCAGGGTTGCGGAGGTCGGGCCGGCGTCCTTCGAGGAGTCGGAGTAGCCGAGCATGACTTCCATCTTGCCGCCGGTGGCCTTCAGACGAGCCTGGACCTCCGGAATCTTGATCATTTCCTCGAGTACGTCTACCGAGTTCTGCAGATCCTCAAGCTGTTCGAACAGCGGGATCACGTCGATGGTTGGAACATCCTTGGGATGGGAGAACGCCAGACGGTTCAGCTCGTACACGTCCCTGATGTTTTGGGCGCTCTTGGTGAAGGAGATGATGTAACGACGGGCGGCCTTGATGCCGTTGCGCTTCTGGATGGAACCAAGGGCGCGGAAGGTGTCGAGCACCTCGTGGGTCATCGGCTGCAGTTCGCCACGCTCACCGTGCAGACCATGTTCGCGGATATCTTCCAGCGCTCGGGAATGCACGACGGAGTGCTGGCGGAACTCCATCTCGACCATATGGAAGCCAAAGGTCTCTGCCTGCCAGATGAGGTCCTGCAGCGGGCCGTAGGCGGAACGTTTGGCGTTGGCTTCGGCGAGGGAGCGCTGCACGACCTTCAGGTCGGCGATGTAATCCTCGCAGGAGTGGTACATGAGATCAGCATCGCGGTCGATGGTGGCCTTCAGACGATCGGCCATAACCAGCATGACGGCACGGTGCAGCTCCTTGGTGGAGATCAGTGCGGCCTTGTCGGTCAGGCGCTCGCTCATTTCCTTCTGATGGTTCCACAGGCTCTTGAGCTCGGCACTCGGCGGAGTGGTCTCAGCTTCCATCGTCAGGTTCTTGCCAACGCGGCGGGTCTCGATTTGCAACGCGCCCAGCACGTGGTCGCTGAACTTGCGGGCCACCTGACGGCTCACCTTGGCGGTGACATTCGGGTTGCCGTCACGGTCGGAGCCGATCCAGCTTCCCGGGTGGAAGAATGCCGGGCATACCGGCGGCACGAGGCCAGCCTTATCTCCGAGGATCCAATCGTCGAAACGACGGTACACCTGTGGAATGGTATAGAACAACGTATTGTCGAAAATATCGAGAATGGTTTCAGATTCCTCAACCGGAGTCGGCTTCTTCAGTGCGATCGGAGAGGTGCGGAACAGCGCGTCAATCTCGTTGAAGAGTCGACGGGAGTTTTCCTTCTTGTCTGAACCGCCAAGCAGCTTGTGCGTTGCGAGCAGCTGGGAGATGCGACGGATTTTGCCTTCCACGGCTTTGCGGCGGGCTTCAGTCGGATGCGCGGTGAACACCGGATGGAACTCGAGCTGGTCGAGCAGTTCCTTGGCTTTGGCCGGACCCATTTCGTTAATGAGCTGGTGGTAGGCGCAGGTCATTTCGTTCACTGGGTCGACGGCTTGGGTGTCATCTACGGCGGCCTCACGGCTGTGCAGCACGGAGACACGGTAGTTCTCCTCGCATAGGTTGGCCAGATGGAAGTAGGTGGTGAAGGCGCGGGCCAGCAGTTGTGCCTCATGCACATCCGTTTTATCGATGATGTCGACGACCTTCTGCAGGTCATCCTGATTCGGATTCGTATCCGTCAGAATGCCGGAGAAGCGTTCGGCGCTAGCGTTCAGTGCGTGTTCGCGCACTTCATCGAACTTGGCCAGCAGCTTTTCGTCGAATTCGCCGAGCACCTCGCGAAGAATCTGCAAACACAGATCCATTTCCTCTTTGAGGGAAGCGGGAAGATCACGCTCCTCGGGGCCTTTGGTGCCGGTGCCGGACGAGACGATAGCTGCGTCGGCAGGCGTGATCTGTTCGTTTTCTATTGTCATCAGACCTCCTTCTCCAAACCATCGGGTTGCCCGGTCTGTCGGTCCTTCGCGGCACCTCCGCGATTGTTTTGGCCGTCTGTTGCGAGCCCACAGCCCTAAGTTCGGTCGGTAATGCACGCTCATTGTATGCTCGGCAAATCGACAGTTTGGTTACGGAAACACCGGAAATGTCCGCATCGTGGTCCGACGGTGTCCACAAAGTGAAATCGACGGAAATTTCGAAAATCCTCCGACCAGCCCACACGTTAGACCTGAACTTGTGAGCGCACAATACGAACATGAACATGAGACGAATTTCGATAGCGCGGAAAAAAGCGCTTCGGCCGTCAGCAAATTCCATACACACTCCATTCCGCTCGATATGGAAGATATCGAACGGGATTGGGACAAGCCGGTCGCTGAAGCGGGAATCGCAGCAAAAGCCAGCGTGATCGTACGCGTCGGCATGCTCGATCTCGGCGCGGGCACCGGAAGCTTCCGCGTACGCGAAATGATGCACCGCATCGCCTATCCGCTGGGCGTGCACGTGCGCGCCGACGTGAACCTCACCGACATCGAAGCCTCCTGCACCGACGGCAAAGACCGTATCACCGAAGTCGTCGACCTGCCAACCACCGGCGTCAACACGGAACGCATTTGGCTGCTCGAACACTTCGCTGACTGGTTCAACGTGAACCTCGGCAAAGGATCGATGTACCACAGCCAATCCGACGTGTCCGAAGGGCTTATGCAGCATCTCGACAAGCGTGATGCGTCGCAGGTGTCGGCTGACCTGTCGAAGCGTCTTCGCGAACGTCAGAAAGCCGAACAGAATCAGGAGGGATCTGACGATCCCGTGCTCGACGCGCTTGAAATGGTGACGGAACGCGCCGAAGTGACCGATACCACCGCGCAGCCGTTGCACTTGCGTGACATCGAAGCGGCAAGCGAGCAGCATAATCGCGGTGAACGTGAAGCCGAACGTGAAACCAAGCGTGAAACTGCCGGTACGGCCAACGTTACGTCAAGCGAATCGACCACGAAAAAAGCGCGCAAAAATCGCAATCACAAGCCGCCAAAAGGTCAATACGCCGAACATTTCGACCACGTCGGAAAAGAAGCGGACCAATCGCAAGGCATCACCGTTCGCCAAGCCCACGAACGACTCGACATGATCGAACGACGCAAACCCCTGTATTCGCCGGCGTTCGCGGGATTCGCCTCGGCCTGCGCCTGCGCATCCTTCGTGTTCCTGCTTGGTGGCGGTCCCTTCGACATGATCGGCGCGTTCATTGGCGCGGGACTTGGTCACTGGCTGCGCCGCCGCCTGTTCGCCCACCATCTCAACCAGTTCTTCGTGACGTTCGTATGCGTGGCCGTCGCGGCACTCGCCTGCACGGGCACCCTGCGATTGATTGGTATTTTCGAGCCCGTCGCATTGCAGCATGATACGGCTTACATCGGTGCCATGCTGTTTGTGATTCCTGGATTCCCGCTGATTACGGGTGGACTTGATATGGCGAAAATTGATTTTCCGTCAGGTATTCAGCGCGTTGCGTACGTGTTGTGCATTATTTTGATGGCGACGCTCGCAGGCTGGATGGTCGCTTCGATCGTGCATTTGAATCCGGAAGGATTCGAGCCGTTGGGACTCAATCCGGTTGTCAATTGCCTGTTGCGTTTCGTGTTCGCATTCATCGGCGTCTGGGGCTTCTCCACCATGTTCAACTCGCCGCAGCGCATGTGCCTTGTCGCCGCCACCATTGGCGCCATTACTGACACCTTGCGTTTGGAAATCGTTGACATGGGCGTTCCCGCCGAAGCCGGCGCATTCATCGGCGCACTGCTCGCAGGCCTGCTTGCCTCCGCATGGCGTTCTGCGGTTCATCGCAGCTGGCTCGCCCCGCATCTCGGCTACCCGCGCATCTGCCTGACCGTGCCGTCCATCGTGATCATGGTTCCCGGTTTGTACATGTATCAAGCCATGTTCCACCTCGGCCAATTCGACACCTTGAACGCCCTCGACTGGGCTTTCCGCGCGTTCATGGTGATTATCTGTCTGCCGATCGGCCTAGCCATGGCTCGCGTTATCACCGATAAGTCTTGGAGATACGATATTTGATCCGTTTCGGCATTTGGGCGCGTAAATGAGATAAATGCGATTGTCGCAATGTTCGACCGGTACATTGGGACAATCGCATATTTTTTTCAGAAGAGATTCGAAAGAAATTCGTTTCGACAGAGATTTGAAGAAAGAGATTCGAAAGAAATTCGGCTAGCAATCTAAGAAGAGAGAATTCATGGTTACCAAAGATTTTTGGGTGCTGCTGGCGATGGTCATCTATTTTGTGGCCATGCTCACCATCGGCTTCATCTACTCCAAGCGGTCCAATTCCTCCACTCGTCAGTATTTTGCGGGTGGTCGAGGCGTTGGTCCATGGCTGACGGCATTGAGCGCCGAAGCCTCCGATATGAGCGGCTGGCTGCTCATGGGACTGCCGGGCGTCGCCTACTTCACCGGTGCCGCCGACCCGCTGTGGACGGCCCTCGGCCTGGCTCTCGGCACCTACCTCAACTGGAAGCTCGTCGCACGCCGTTTGCGCCGCTACTCCGTGGTGGCAGGTGACGCGATCACCATTCCGGACTTCTTCTCCAAACGATTCCATGACAAACGCAATATCGTCTCCACCATCGCGGCGCTGATCATCCTCGTATTTTTCTGTGTGTATGTCGGTAGCTGCTTCGTGACGGTCGGCAAACTTTTCTCGACCCTGTTCGGCTGGGACTACCACCTGACCATGGTGATCGGCGCTGCCATCGTGTTCGCCTACACCGTGATCGGAGGCTATCTTTCCGTGGTCGTGACCGACTTCATCCAAGGCTTGCTCATGTTCTTCGCGCTGGCAGTGGTGTTCATCGGTTCCGTCGCATCCGTCGGCGGCGTCGACAACACCGTCGCCTTCCTCAAAGGCATTCCAGGCTTCCTTGACGGCACGCAAATGGCCACGCCGATTCTGAACGATGCCGGCGAGCAGATTGTCAAGGCTGGCCAGGCCATGTTCGGCGCGCCTACCGAATACGGCGTGATCACCATGATTTCCATGCTTGCGTGGGGTCTTGGCTATTTCGGCATGCCGCAGGTGCTCGTGCGATTCCTGTCGATCCGCAGTTCCGAAGAGATCAAGAAGTCCCGTATCATCGCCACCACGTGGTGTGTGGTGTCGCTGGCGTGCGGCGTGTGCATCGGTTTGGTCGGCCGTGCGATGATGCCGACGCAGTTCGTCACGCAGTCCGCGGCGGAGAACATTTTCATCGTGGTTTCGCAGGCGCTGCTGCCGAGCTTCATGTGCGGCATCGTGGTGTCGGGCATTTTCGCCGCGTCCATGAGCTCGTCGTCGTCATACCTGATTATCGGCGCTTCCGCGGTCGGTGAGAATATTTTCCGCGGATTGCTCTATCGCAAGGCCACCGATCGTCAGGTGATGATGGTTGCACGCATCACATTGCTGGTTATGTTCATTTTCGGCATTGTGGTTGCGTTCGATCAGAATTCGTCGATTTTCCAGGTTGTTTCGTATGCATGGGCCGGTTTGGGCGCTTCGTTCGGTCCGCTGATGCTCTGCTCGCTGTATTGGCGTCGTACCAATAAATTCGGTGCGATTGCGGGCATGCTTTCCGGTACTGCGACCGTGCTGATCTGGCATAATTTCATCAAGCCGCTTGGTGGTGTCTTCGCTATTTACGAGCTGCTTCCGGCGTTCATCATCTCGCTGCTGTTCATTGTGGTGGTGTCGCTGCTGACTCCGGCTCCCGATGCTGAAGTGCTGCACGAGTTCGATCATTATCTTGATGATCCCGATGACCGCAAGGTGGATGACGATTTGGTCGCAGCGGAAATCGCTTCCGGCGAAAAGCGCGCGAAAATCTAATCAAACATAATGTGGCACATGCCACTCAAACGCAACAAAGGCCGGATTGCACAATACGCAATCCGGCCTTTGTCGATGATGAAACGCTGTTTAAAGCGTGATTATGGCGTTTCTGGAGCTTTAGTAGCGCATGCCCATGGCGTCGCGGACTTGCTCCAAGGTTTCGTTGGCGATGGCGTTGGCCTTCTTGTTGCCTTCGGCGAGCACATCGCGCACGTAATCCATATCCTTGGCGAGTTCCTCGCGACGGGTGCGATGCGGCTCGAGGAAGCTGTTCACCGATTCGATCACATACGCCTTCAGCGCGCCCGCACCGGAATCGCCGATCTCCTCGGCGATCTCCTTCGGGTCACGACCGGTGACCAAACCGGCGGTCGTCAGCAGTGCGGAAACCTGCGGACGTGCGATCGGATCGAACGTGATGCGACGCTCGGAATCGGTCGGACTCTTCTTGATAAGCTTGGCGGTCTCCTGCGCGGTGGCGCCCAACATGATGGAATTGCCGTACGACTTGCTCATCTTACGGCCATCCAAGCCTGGAATCTCCGGCGCTTCAGACAGAATCGCAGCCGGCTCGGGGAACACCGGATGCTTTTTGGCGTAACGTTCGTTGAAACGACGCGCGATGGTGCGCGTGATCTCGACATGCGGCAGGTTATCCTTGCCGATCGGCACCACATTGGCCTTGCAGAACAGAATGTCGCATGCCTGATGCACCGGATAAGTCAGCAGCAGGCCGGTCAGCGCATGGCCGGAAGCTTCCATTTCCGACTTCACCGTAGGATTGCGATGCAGCTCGGCCTCGGTCACCAACGACAGGAACGGCAGCATCAGCTGGTTCTCCGCAGGAACGGCGGAATGCGTAAAAATCATGGTCTTTTCCGGATCGATGCCGGCAGCCATGTAATCAAGCACCAAATTGAGCACATTGTCTTCGATATGCTCGGTCGTGTCACGATCGGTGATCACCTGATAATCGGCGATGATGATATTCGAATTCACACCGCGATTCTGCATGGCGACGCGCTCGCGAATCGAACCAAAATAATGGCCGAGATGCAGGCGTCCGGTCGGACGGTCGCCGGTAAGCATGGTGAACTTGCCCGGATTCTGTTCGATTGCGGCGAGCGTTGCGTCGGAACGCTTCTTCGCTGCGAGGAAGCTCGCGCTCATTTCATTGCCGACAGCGGTGATCTGCTGCTCCTGGGTTTCGTCCGTCATACGTGTCCTTTTCTTAAGAAAATCAGCGATTTTATCGTAAAAGTCTGAGCCGACAACGAAATATGGCATAACAAGTGGTACTCTCTTGTTTGATGAATTGATAGCACAGTAATCCTCAGGGGGTCAGATGGGCCGCGGACGTCAGAAAGCCAAACAGCAGAAAATAGCCCGAAAGCTCAAGTACCTGACCACCGACACCGATTACGATGAGCTCGCCAAGGAGCTCGGTGCCCAGGAGCCTGGTTCGGGTTCTTTTGATCCTTTCGCCGATATCGAAGCAAAATATTCTCACGATGCGGACGCTGAAGATGAGATTCCTGAAGATGTTCAGGAATCCGTGCAGGGCGACGTCGAGGATGACCTCGACGAGTATGCGAAGTGGGCCGCGGAGGCGGCGGCGAAGGCCACGAGCGGAGAGTTCCCGGCAGCCAAGTCCGCCGCACCGAAGCCACACAAGCCCATCCCGATGCCGATGCCCAGTGCGCTGAAGCCGAAGAAGCAGGACTGATCGGCATATCAGGTACTTTGTGAAACCGCGATGCGGATATGCCTGCTAGGTGTATCCACATCGCGGTTTTGCTATGCGTTTTGAGCCTGTGACGGTCTTCTCGCAGCCTGTCACACCAACGGCAGCAAGCCGCTCAAATCGTCGCGTTCGCCGACGGCGGTGATGCGGCCGGCATCCTTTTCCTCAGCCCAGCTGGTGATGCCCGTGGCGAGTCTCATCCACACGTCCGGTTCCAGTTCGATCACATCCGGCGGTGTGAGATTATGCGGATCGGATGCCGGTCCGTCGAGAATCTTGATGGCACCCCACGGTGCGACACGCACTTCCACACCCTCTCCGGGCGCTTTTTTCTCCAGCAGATGCAGCGAGTAGCGCACCGCCATCGCCCACAGCTGGCGTGGCAATCGTGGAGAGAATTCCAGACGGAAATCGCGTGCCGCGTCGGTATTTGCGGGAATATTGTCGGCGATCATGCGATGAGACGTTTGCAGCCATTGTGCAAATGCGTCATGCCCCTTATGCAGATCTTGTTCTCGAATAACAGCCATACGTGTTATTTTGCCGTTTGCGAGCGACTATGATGGGGTGTTGCAGACAACGTAGTCACAACTGAATAGGGGTGTGAAGAGAGGAAAATATTTGCGATTCTTGACAGCGTTCGCAATGTTGTTGCATGTCGTTTGCATGTTGCTCGCAACGTTTTTGCAGCCGGTTTGCATTATTTCTGCAAACGAATGCTTGCTTGTAATTGCTTGAAATTTCATCTTTTTATGATTACGTAGTATGCTGTGTATGAGAACGTATGCATGATGTTACTTAGTGTTCATGCGGCCGCTAATGCAAGGACGCTGGGGTAAGGCATAATGTTCCTGGAGAGTAATCCGTCAAAGGGAGTCGATTAATGACTGAAATTACCGCACCGAAGTCCGCGGTCACCGCGGAGCAGTTCGCAGACGAGATCCGCGAGCAGCTGAAGTACACCCAGGGCGTCACCGTCGAGCAGGCCAAGCCGGCCGACGTGTACGTCGCCGCGTCCGCCGCAGTGCGCCGCCACCTCATGGATTCCTGGTTCAAGACCCAGTCCGACATGGTCAACGGCAACACCAAGGCAGTCGGCTACCTGTCCGCAGAATTCCTGATGGGCAAGCAGCTGCGCAACGCGCTGCTCAACGCCGGTCTGACCGAGCAGTTCGACGCCGCGGTCAAGGAACTCGGCTTCTCCGTGCAGGACGTCGTCGACGCCGAGCACGAGCCGGGCCTCGGCAACGGTGGCCTCGGCCGTCTGGCCGCCTGCTTCATCGATTCGCTCGCCTCGCTGGGCGTGCCGGCATTCGGTTATGGCATTCAGTACAAGTACGGCATCTTCGAGCAGAAGTTCGATGAAAACGGCAAGCAGATCGAAACCCCGGACTACTGGCTGACCAATGAAGAGCCGTGGGGACACATCGATTACAACCGCGACCAGAAGGTTTCCTTCGGCGGCGAAGTCGTTGAGGAAGATGGCAAGAAGGTATGGAAGCCGGCTTGGTCCGTGCGTGCGGTGCCGGTCGACTACATGGTTCCGGGCTACGCCTCCGGCCGTGTGAACACCCTGCGTCTGTGGACCGCCAAGAGCTACGACGAGTTCGACCTGCTCACCTTCAACAAGTCCGAGTACCTTGACGCCGTCAAGCCGCAGGTTGAAGCTGAGAACATCTCCAAGATCCTGTATCCGGAAGATTCCACCCCGCAGGGCAAGGCACTGCGTCTCGAGCAGCAGTACTTCTTCGTGTCCGCCTCCATCCACGACGCCATCCGCGTCTTCTACCCGGGTCAGGACAAGCCGGATCTGACCACCTTCGCGGACAAGATCACCTTCCAGCTCAACGACACCCACCCGGTCATCGGCATTCCGGAGCTCATGCGCGTCCTCATGGACGAGTACGGCTACGATTGGGACACCGCCTGGACCGTCACCAACAAGACCTTCAACTACACCTGCCACACCCTGCTTCCGGAAGCCCTGGAAGTGTGGCCGTCCAAGCTCATCGGCGAACTCCTGCCGCGTCACCTCGAAATCATCGAGAAGATCCAGGACCAGTTCGCAGCCGAGCTCAAGGCCAAGGGTGTCGACGAAGCCACCATCAAGGACATGGCCATCTACACCGGCGACTCCGTGCGCATGGCCTACCTGGCCACCTACGGCGGCTCCCACGTCAACGGCGTTGCCGAGCTGCACTCCCAGCTGCTCAAGGACGTCACCCTGAAGAACTTCTCCGACGTGTATCCGGACAAGTTCACCAACGTGACCAACGGCGTGACCCCTCGCCGCTTCGTCAAGCTCGCCAACCCGCGTCTGTCCGACCTCATCACCGAAGGCCTCGGCACCGACAAGTGGGTGAGCGACCTCGAACTGCTCAAGGGCCTCGAACCGCTCGCAGCCGATGACGAATTCGTCAAGAAGTTCGCCGCCGTCAAGCAGGCCAACAAGGTTGACTTCTCCAACTACGCCAAGCGCGAATACGGCTTCGACATCGACCCGAACACCATGATCAACACCATGGTCAAGCGTCTGCACGAATACAAGCGTCAGGCACTGAAGATCCTCGCCGTGATCGCACGCTACGCCGACATCAAGTCCGGCAAGGTCGCCGCCGACGATGTCATGCCGCGCACCATCGTGTTCGGCGCCAAGGCCGCTCCGGGCTACTACCTCGCCAAGCAGACCATCCAGCTGATCAACAACGTCGCCCGCGTCATCAACAACGACCCGGATGTCAAGGGCAAGCTGAACGTCTACTTCCCGTGGAACTACAACGTGCGTCTCGCACAGCACCTCATCCCGGCAACCGACCTCGACGAGCAGATCTCCCAGGCCGGCAAGGAAGCCTCCGGTACCGGCAACATGAAGTTCGCTCTCAACGGCGCCATGACCGTCGGCACCCTCGACGGTGCCAACGTCGAAATCCGTGAGCGCGTCGGCGCTGAGAACTTCTTCCTCTTCGGCATGACCGTCGACGAGGTGGATGCCCTCTATGCCGAAGGCTACGATCCGAAGAAGTACTACGAGGCCGATCCTCGTCTCAAAGCCGCCATCGACATGGTCGCAGACGGCACCTTCTCCAACGGCGACAAGACCGTGTACGAAGACCTTGTCCACGATTGGCTCACCAAGGACTGGTTCATGACCCTCGCCGACTTCGGCGCCTACACCGCCATCCAGTCGGAAATCGAGGCCCTCTACGCCCAGCCGCTCGAATGGAACCGCAAGGCCCTCATCAACGTGGCGAACTCGGGCTACTTCAGCTCCGACCGCTCGATGGAGGATTACCTCGAGCGTATCTGGATGACCGGTCCGCTCAAGTAATGACGGGGCGTTATCTGCGTTGTGGAAGGCTTGACGTATCTTCGTACGCTTGCGCCTTCCACGCCTTGTGATACTGCGCTCGTCATTACTTTCGCTTCGCACGGGCCATATGTGACGTGAATTATCGCGTGATGTATGACTCGTAGCGTTAGATAGGGCGTGATGACGAAGGGACGATTCCGTTTTGGAATCGTCCCTTTTCGTTTTCCAGGGCAAAACAAAAAGCCCTGCGCGTGGGGCGCAGGGCTTGAAAGAAAGAGAAATCAGGCAGCTTCTGGGGTGGCGGGAGCGACTTCGGCTTCGCCATCCTCGGCATCCTTGGTCAGGCCAAGATCGACAGGAGACGAGCTGTTCTCCCATGGCTCCTCCCACGGATCGTAATCCGGATTCTGCTGCTTGTACACATACAGACCGACGACACCGGCAAGCAAAGCTCCGAAGAGCAGTGCGAAGAACTTCCAACCGTTAGAAGACTTGTTCTCCATGACGGATCCTTTCCCAAATATCGGCGAACATTGGCTGACCTGCTCGTTCAAGCCAACTCTGTTCACTATATTAATTCCTTGAATGTGTTGATTGGGTGGATTTACGCGCCGGGGATTCACAAGAATGCAATCATTTGCAATGATTTCGCAGATTCGCGGATTCGCACGTTCCAGTAGGGTTGAAACATGGCTTATCAACGTTTCAGTCTGTTTCCCGATTCCCCGTCGTTCAAAGACTTCTTCTCTGCATGTTCCATGCGATACCGTTGGCGTAACGGCGATCCTGTGATCACCGTTACGATCATGGCGATATGCGTCGCGGTCTGGATTGTCGAAACACTATTGAAAATCGTCTGGCCGACCGGCTGCAACGCATTCGTCGGCTCAGGCGTATTCATGCCCGCGCTGGCGACTCACCGCCCATGGACCTTCATTACGTCAATGTTCCTGCACCAGCCGGCCTCCCTATGGCACATTCTTTTCAACATGCTGACCTTGTGGTGCGTCGGGCCTGTATTGGAACGCATGATGGGGCATCTGCCATATCTCGCGTTATACGTGCTGTCAGGACTCGGCGGAAGCGCCGGCATGATGGTCTGGGCACTGTTCTCGCAAGACGGTTGGCTGACATCCGCATACGGCGCTTCCGGCGCGCTATTCGGCCTGTTCGCGGCAATTCTGGTGGTATACCAGCGCATTGGCATCGACATTCGATCCATGCTGATCTGGATGCTCATCAACTTCCTGATGCCAATCATCACGCCGAACATCGCATGGCAGGCGCATGTCGGCGGATTCATCATCGGAGGAGTGTTCGCCTGGCTGTTGGTTTCCGGTCTGCACGCGTTGCGCGGCAAAAGTCTGCAGCAGCGCACGCTGATGTATGGCGTAATCATGTTGGCCGTGATTATTGCGATTGTCGTCGCATGCAATATGAGCAATCCACTTCGCGCAAACCCCCTTCTTGGCATGTTCTTCTAGTTGGCAGGCAGGAGAAAAAACAGATTTGGGGAATTGCAGACACACACTTATCCACAAATGTGGATAAGTGTGTGGATAAGTGAGGGTTGAGCTGTGGGTAAGTCGGGGATAACTCGGTGCATTATCCACAAGGATATTCACAAAACGGTGGATTCCCCGGCTTTTCAACGGTGGAAAATGTGGATAACCCGACTGTGCATAGTGGAAAAATGGGGAAAAACACCATCCTATATATTGTGGACGGCCATAAAACTGCCTACAAGATATAGACGCTATCCACATTCGTCCACAATAATCCACGACTTATCCACATCGTGTGAAACCAGAAAATCCCCAGAATGACGACGAATCAACACAACGAAATCAGGTACGTCACCAATGACAATCATGAATGACGAGACGCGCGAATTCGTGGCGATGCATCGCAACGAGGACGTGCGCGAACTGGCGTTGAAGGCCAAACGTGTGGAAGGGCTCGACCTGCCGTTGGCGCTCGACCAAATTGCCGGATGGCAGATCGCACGCAAAAAACTGCCACAATGGGCCTCCTGCGAGGGAATCGTATACCCTCCGCACATTTCCATGGAACAGTGCTCATCGCAGTTCACAGCCCAATACAAGTCAGAAATCGCACAAACCCTGCTCGCGCCGGCCGCAACCGTGCGCGCCAGAGTGTCCGATTCTGGAGAATCGGACAACCAAACCACGAAAAGTGAGCCACAGTTGTCCGATTCTGCCGAATCGGTCATGCAAACGGCAAAAAGTGCGTTCCAGTTGTCCGATTCTCCAGAATCGGACACATTGGTGGCGAGAAGTTCGATGGTGGATCTGACGGGCGGATTCGGCGTGGACTTTTCGTATTTGGCGCGCGGATTCAGCCAGGCCACTTATGTGGAACGGCAGCGGCATCTGTGCGATCTGGCCGAACACAATATGGCCGCACTGGGACTCGACCAAGCGCGCATCGTGTGCGGCGACGGCGTGGAATACCTCAGGCAGATGGGTCCGGTGGACTTCATCTACCTTGATCCGGCCCGCCGCGACGAGCATGGATCGCGCACTTACGCGATCGAGGATTGCACGCCGAACGTGTTCGAATTGCGTGACCTGTTGCTCGCCAAATCGCAGTACACGCTGGTCAAGCTTTCGCCGATGTTGGATTGGCGCAAGGCGGTCGCCGATTTCGACGGGGCCGTACGCGAAGTGCATATCGTGGCCACCGGCAACGAATGCAAGGAACTGTTGCTGGTATTGGGTCAGCAGGTGCATGAGGAACCATCCGCGCCGCGCGTGTTCTGCGTGAACGACAATCAGCGGATCGACTATGATTCCGCCGCATATACGCAGGGCCTGCGCATTGGCGGCAAACCGCTGCCGGAGGCGAAAAACTACTTGTATGAGCCGAATGCGTCGATTATGAAGGCCGGTTGCTTCGATCTGGTGGAGGAACGATTCGGTGTGACGCAGGTCGGTCCAAGCAGTCACCTTTTCGTGTCGGCAACGCCGGTTGCCGATTTTCCCGGCAGAGGATTCGCGATTGAAGCGATCGGCGGCATGAATAAAAAGGATATAAAACGACTGCTGAATGGCACGAAACAGGCCAATATCGCGGTACGTAACTTCCCGCTTACCGCACCGCAGCTACGCAAGAAATTGAAGCTTGCCGACGGTGGTCCGGTCTATCTGTTCGGCACTACCATGCAAGGCTGCGATCATGTGCTGCTGCGCACGTCGAAAATCTGAAAAACAAACCGGAATCGAAAAAAGAAACAGGCGAACCGGGATTGGCAAGGCGGTCGCGAAAGACCGCGTACGTTTGCGAAAGAGCGTGAAATCTACGAAGAAAACCTACGAAAAGATTGCGAGATAATCGTAAAAGGGCATGCGAAAAGGGCGTCTGACCGCACGTTGTACAGACGCCCTCAAATCGCAGGAAAGGCGAAACTACGCTTTAGCGCCACCACATGGTCATGATGAACCCGACCATGATGATCGCGAATGCGATGGCCAGATTCCACGCGCCGATGTTCGGAATCGGGTAGTCGGAAGTCAGGTAGTAGACGACCGCCCAGATCAGACCGATGATCATCAGCGCGCAGAACAGCGGCACGAACCAGCGTGGATTGGACTTGGTGCCCTTGATGGTTTCCTCCACGCGGCGGGTGTTCTCCGCCTGACGGTTCATCATGCGCTGCATCTGCGGGCTCAGGGAGTCCTTATCGGCGGTAGCGTTCAGCACCGCTTCGACGCGATCCATCGGAATGTCGTGATCGTCATCGTCGTCGGAATCAGCGGATTCGTCAGAAGTGGAATCGACGGTGGTTTCCTCAGCGGCATCCTGAACGGTTTCGTTGCTCTCCTCAACGGCAGCGGTGTCGTCCGTGGACTGCAGATCGTTCTGATCGTCCGCGGTGGTTTCGTGCAGCTCTTCGTCAGCCATCAGCATAGTCTCCTTTAATAGGCTAAAAGTCATAATAGTGGGTAGACTCGAAAGCGGCGAACTCACAGCGCAAAACTGTTCATAATCAGAGCAAATGCTTAATGGGAATCAGGAAGGTCCGCATGGCGAAGCACACCGGCAAGCACACCGCGAAACGGTCGAAAGCGGCCGGAGTGGCGGCATTCCTTGTGCTCATGTTCTCCGGATTCCTGCTCGCCACGAATCTGCGCGTGAACCGTTCCGTCGTGGTGACCAACGACACCGCCGAACTCGTGGAACAACGCGTGAAAAAAGTCAACTCCCTGCAGACGGAAGTCGACGCGCTCAGCTCCCGCGTGAACGATCTGAGCAAAACCCTGAACAGCCAGGACGACGCCGACCAGCAAGACAGCGAAAGCGCCGGCAACGGCACCATGCTGCCCGCGGTGGAAGGCCCCGGACTCGTGGTGACGCTCGACGATTCGCCACTCTGGGAAAACATGGTCGATTCCAGCGGCTCCACCTCCAACATCAACGATTACGTGGTGCACCAGCAAGACGTCGAAGCCGTGGTGAACGCGCTTTGGGCGGGCGGCGCGGAATCCATGATGATCATGGACCAGCGTGTGCTGTTCAATTCCGCAGTGCGCTGTTCCGGCAACGTGCTGCTTTTGCAGGGCAAAAAGTATTCGCCGCCATTCACCATTTCCGCGATCGGCCCGGTCGAGACAATGAAAAAGGCGCTCGACAATTCGCAGGAAGTGACCATATACCGGCAGTACGTCAGCGCGTTCGGCTTGGGATGGCAGGTCGACGAAAAAGAAAAACTCCATTTCGACGCGACCGACGCATTGCAACAGCCGCTGCAATACGCGCAGGCGATGAACAACGAAACAGACGGATCGCAGCAAACGGACGAAACGCAGGAATCGCAAGAGGGGAAGTAACCGATGAAGCACGTGGCACCAAAACAGCGTCGCAAAAGCGTGGTCTGGACGATACTTGGCATCCTCGCCGAACTCATGCTGACCGCGGCGGCCGTCTGCGCGCTCTACATCGCATGGCAAATGTGGTGGACGGGCGTGCAGGCCGAACACAACCAAATCGAAACACGCCAATCCGTATCATGGTCCGACCCCGGCCAATCCGACAGCGTCACCATTGCGCAAGCGCAGGAAGGCGACCCGCCAACGCAACCGCAAAGCGCACAGGAAGGCGAGCTCATCGCCCAGGTCTACATTCCGCGATTCGGCAGCCAATGGCAGCGCAACCTCGTTGAAGGCACCTCTCTCACCGAACTCAACAAGCACGGACTCGGCCACTACAAGGATTCGCAAATGCCTGGCCAAGTCGGCAATTTCGCCTTCGCAGGGCACCGCAACGGCTACGGACAGCCACTCGGCGACGTCGACAAACTGCAGGAAGGCGACCCGATCATCGTGCGCACGCAGGATTACTGGTACGTCTACCACTACACCAGCTACAAAATCGTGCTGCCGACCGACATCGAAGTGGTCGCCGCCAACCCCGAAAACCCCGGCGCGACGCCAACCAAACGCATGCTGACCATGACCACATGCGAACCGAAATACTCCACGCCGACACACCGCTGGATCAGCTACGCGGAATTCTCATACTGGGCGAAGGTGTCCGACGGCATCCCCCAGGAGCTCGCCTCCACCGACTCCAACGGCAAAGTCAAATTCGTCAACAACGAAAAATCGTCGATCGTCGCATCCGTCAGCTCACTCAAACCGTGGATTCTCGGCGCGCTCGCCGCATATGCGATCATCTTCCTTTCCGCGCTGGTGGCATGGCGTTGGCCGTATCTCGCCGACGTGCGCGCAGGACGCCGCGAAAAGCCGGAATTCAGCTTGTACGGCGGATTGATGCGATTGCAGCCGGGTGTGCTTCCGATTCGACTTGTGCTCATGGCGTTGCTGATTTTCGCGGCGGCCGCATCGTGCTTTGAATGGCTGTTCCCGTGGGCTGCGACGAATATTCCGGCATTGCAGGAAATGTCGAATTACACGGCCATATAAAGCTGTATTCAGGTGCCTTCCGGCGGTCTGCCGGAAGGCTTGCTGGCAGTTTTGCTGGCAGTTTTGCTGGCAGACGTGAAAGCGATTGCTGCGATCTGCGATTATCACGATTGCTGCGATTGCTGCGTGAGACGCGCGCCGCGTCACGACATGTTGCGCACGTACACTGCTATGCAAACGCAAATATTCGCGCAACGTAAGTATTCGAAGCATTCGAACGCCGACATTCCGACGTTGATAGGAGCATGATGACCGATTCCGCACGCATTTTGGTCGTGGACAACTACGATTCGTTCGTTTACACGATTGTCGGCTATTTGAAGACGTTGGGTGCCGCTGTGACGGTGGTGCGCAACGATGCGATCGATCCGGGCGAAGCCGATGTGATCGACGAATACGACGGCGTGCTTATTTCTCCCGGCCCGGGCGCTCCGGCCGATTCCGGTGCCAGCGAAGGCATGATTCGCCTGTGCGCGGAGCAGTCCAAGCCCATGTTCGGCGTGTGCCTCGGCATGCAGGCGCTGGCCGAAGTGTTCGGCGCGACCGTAAGCCACGCGCCGACCATCATGCACGGCAAAACCAGCTTGGTGGAGCATATCGACGATGAGATCTTCGAAGGCGTCGCCAATCCGATGACCGCCACCCGCTACCATTCGCTGGCCGTGGAGCCCGATTCCGTGCCGGAAGAGCTGGTGGTGACCGCGTGGACGCAGGTCGACCACATCGTGCAGGGCATCAAGCATTGCAGCAAGCCGATGTATGCGGTGCAGTTCCACCCCGAATCCGTGATGACGCAGGACGGCTACCGTCTGCTTGCGAACTGGCTGAAGGTGTGCGGCCAGGAGAACGCCGTGGAACGTTCCAAGGGATTGCAGCCCAAGGTCGCGGCCTAAGGTCGCAGCAAGAAGGCGTGGGAAGTACGAATACGCATGGTACAAGCGATGGTACAAGCGTGGAAACGTAAGTCGCGCAATCTCAATCGCAAGAAAATACAAAATCGTAAGAAAACACGAATCGCAAAAGAACATAAGACCGTAATGAGGAAGGCCCAGCTGGCATTTCAGCTGGGCCTTCCTTGTGAATGATGGCGGTTATCTCGACCGATCAGTTGCCTTCGGGAGTGTTGTTGCCTCCGTCGGTGTTGCCGCCGTTGCCGCCGTTGTTGCCGTTGTTGCCGTTGTTGCCGCCATTATTGGTGCTGGACGACTTCGTGGTCAACGTGATCGTGGCTCCGCTGTCGGACTGGGTGCCGGCGGTCGGTGACATGTCTGTGACCGTGCCATCCTCCGGGCCGGAAACCGTGACCTGGAAACCGTAGCTTTCCAACAGGCTCTTGGCGCCCGCATAGCCCATGCCGACCACGCTGGGCACGCTGATCTGCTGCTTGCCGGTAGACACCCAAATCGTGACCGCGGTACCGGCCTCGACCGTGCTTCCAACACCCGGCTCGACGCGGGTGACGGCGCCGGAAGCGATAGAATCGGAATATTCGCTTTCGATGGTGATCTGCGTCAGACCGGCCTGCTTCAGCTGCTCGATAACCGTGTCTTTCGGCTGTCCGATCAGATTGTCGGGAATCTTGGTCATGCCGGACGAAATGTACAGCGTGATGATCGTGCCCTTGGTCTGCTTTGAATGGGCGGCAGGATCGGTGCTTACCACCTTGTCTTTTTCGATGGAGGCATTGTCGACCGTGCGCACGTTACCCACCTTGAAACCGGCGGCCTCAAGAATGGACTTCGCATCGTCCTGGCTCTTGTTCGACACATCTGGCACCGCGACCGACTGTGGGCCGGTGGAGAACCACACGGAAACCGTGGAGCCCTTGGCGACCTTCTTGCCGCCCCTTGGATTCTGCTTGGTGATTGTGCCCTTCGGCTTGCTCGAATCGGAATCCTCGCGGGCGTCGAGCTTCAGGCCTTTGGCTGTGAGCTGCTCTTCGACGCGCGCCTTGGATATATTCGCCGTGGCGGTGAAATCAGGTACTTCCACCATGTCGGTTGTGGAGTCGCTCTTGTTCAGCATGAAGAACACGCCCAGAATGACCAGCAAAGCCACCAGACCGCCCACGACGGAGCCGATGATGATCTGCTTCTTCTTGCGTGCCTTCGCGGCCTCCGCACGCTGTTCCGCACGGGTTTTCGTGGCAACGCCGTTCTGCGGGTTCGGCACGGCCTCGAACTGGCCTGTGACGGGATTGAACGCCTGCGTTGCGGCCGTTTCGCCGGCAGGGGTCATGGCCACGGTGTTCGCGTCCATTTCGGCCTGCTTGCGTGCCTTCATATTGGTCAGATCGGTCAACGGATTGAATGCGGCCGCCATCGGCACGCCGCCGTTCATGAACGTCAGCAGATCGTTCTTGAATTCGGAAGCCGTGGCGTAACGGTTCTGACGATCCTTCGCCATCGCCTTCGCGCAAATCGAATCCCACATCTTCGGCAAGCCGGGAACGACCGAACTTGGGGGAGTGGCGACCTCCGAAACATGCTGGTAGGCGATCGCAACCGCGGAATCGCCGGTAAACGGCGGCCTTCCGGTAAGCATTTCATACAGCACGCAACCTGCGGAATACAGGTCGGAACGCATGTCGACGCTTTCGCCGCGTGCCTGCTCGGGAGACAGGTATTGCGCGGTTCCGACCACACCCTGCGACTGCGTCATCGTGGCGGCGGAATCGTCGAGCGCGCGGGCGATGCCGAAGTCCATGACCTTGACCACGCCCTGCTCGGAAATCATGATGTTGCCGGGCTTGATGTCGCGGTGGATGATGCCCATGCGATGCGAATACTCAAGCGCGTTGAGCACGCCCATCATCACCTGTTCGGCGTCGCGCTGGCTCAGAGCGCCATTCACTTTGAGAATGTCGCGCAAGGTCTGGCCCTTGACATATTCCATCACCAGATACGGCAGATGTTCGGTCTGGCCGGTTTCCGTGGCGACGACCTCTTCGCCCGAATCGTAGATGTTCACGATATTCGGATTGTTCATCTGCGCCACGGAATGGGCTTCGCGACGGAAACGCTCAAGGAAGATCTTGTCGTTGGCGAAGTCGGCGCGCATGATCTTGACCGCGACGGTACGCCCAAGGCGCGTATCGAGCGCCACGTGCACTTCGGCCATGCCGCCACGGCCGACCAGTTGGCCGAGCTGGTAACGTCCACCAGCCAAAGAGGTAGGCATGTTGATGTTCATCCCTGTTCCTTCCCATCAGTGCTCAAGGAGATATGAGGTCTGCTGACCACGCGTCGCGGAAGTCTTCCGCCTGTAGGCACCACCATCGTGTCAGCCAATTGTGTCTGCTGGTCGAGCAGACGGCGTTCGATGCGGGACAACGTGCGCGACACCGTCAACGCGTCCTTCGGACGGTCAAGCGGGTCTTTGGACAGCATCGACATGACGAATTCACGCAGCTGCACGTCGACGGAGTCTGGCAGCGGCGGAACCGGATTGTTGACATGTGCTGCGGCGATGTCGACCGGCGTGGCACCCGTGAACGGACGATGCCCGCACAGGCCCTCGTAGGCGACGATGCCAAGCGAATAGATATCGGATTGAGGCGTGGCATGCTGGCCCTGCGCCTGCTCCGGGGAAATGTACTGTGCGGTTCCCACCACCATGCCATCCTGCGTGATCTGCTCCTGATTGGTGGAGTAGGAGACGCCGAAATCGGTGATCTTCACCTCGCCGGAATCGGACACCATGATGTTCGCCGGCTTCACATCGCGGTGGATCACGCCATGCGAATGGGCGACGAACAGACCACGCGCGGTCTGGATGAGAATCGGCAGCAAGCGGGTCGGCTCCATCGGACCGTTCTGCTCGTGGAACAGGTCGGCCAACGACTTGCTGGGCACATACTCCATAATGAGGAAGCCGATGCCGTCATGCTCGTAATATTCGAACAACGCGGCGATGTTCGGGTGTGCAAGATTGGCGGAATTATGCGCTTCCGCACGCAAACGAAGCAGTTTGGCCTCCTGCGTGACCCCTAAATCGCCGCGCAACGCCTTGATGGCCACTGGTCGGCCCAACTGGATGTCGTAGCCTTTCCATACTTCGCCCATGCCACCTTGGGCCAGACGGGCATCCAACCTGTAGCGTCGGTGGATGAGCTGTCCTTCAATCAGTTTCACTCTGCCAGCGCCTCCTGCATCATCGCCTTCATAATCGGACCCGCCGCGAACGAGCCATACAAATCCACATTGTGCACCACCACGGCAACAGCGATCTTCGGATCGTCCGCCGGGGCGAAGCCGACCACCCAGCCGTCGATGGACGTATTGCCGTCACCGATCTGCGCGGTGCCGGTTTTCGCAGCCACCTGCACGCCGTCGATGGCCAGATTCGGGTTCTCCTTGGTGACCACCGCCTCCATCATCTGCGTGAGCTTGTTGGCGGTGCCCGAACTGAACGCGCGGCTCATCACCTGCGGCTTGGTCTGCGAAATAACAGACAGGTCGGAGGAACGCACGCGATCCACCAGCGTCGGCTGCATGACCTTGCCCCCGTTCACCACGGCGGCCGCCACCAGCGCGTTCTGCAGCGGAGTCACCACGGTGTCTCCTTGGCCGATGGACGCCAAAGCGAGCTTGTCGTCGGTCGTGTCGGTCGGGAACTTCGACGCCACGCTCATCCACGGCGTGCCCGTGGAATCGGATCCGTCAACCGTGATCGGACTGTCGAAACCAAGCTTCTTGGCCATGGACGACACCTTGTCATCGCCCAAAGCCACGCCCAGCTGGGCGAACGCGGTGTTCGACGAATACGCCATCGCGTCTTCCAACGTGATCTTGCCGTCCGAACCGTCGGCCTGCGACACCGCGTTCGTCAACTGTGTGACCGTGCCCGGAAGCGTGTAGCTCGATCCGGCCGGAATCTCGGTGTCGGTCTGGTATTCGCCAGTTTCCAGCGCGGCCGCCGCCACCACCGTTTTGAACGTGGATCCCGGAGGATACAGCTGCGAGGTGGCACGGTTGAGCATCGGATTCGACTCGTCTTGCGAAAGCGTGGAATAATTGCCGTTCGCTTCGGACGTGTCGTGGCTCGCCAGCTGGTTCGGGTCGTAGCTTGGCGTGCTTGCCATGGCGAGAATACGACCGGTTTTCACTTCGATGGCCACGGCCGCGCCGTCATTGTTGGCAAGACCGTTGTAGGCGGCCTGCTGGATTTTCGGATCAATGGACGTTTCGATGGTCGCGCCCTTGTTTTCCTGGCCGGTGAACAGCGATTTGAACCGCTGCCATACCAGCTGGTCGGATTGGCCCGACAGCAGCGAGCTACGCGACGCTTCGATACCGTTCCAGCCGCGTTGGCTGATCGAGAAGAAGCCGGTGACCGGCGCGTACAGTTCGCCGGCGGTATAGGAACGCTGGTAGGAGAACGCGTCGTTCGAAGGGTCGGATTTGGCGATGACGGAGCCGTCCGAAGCGAGGATCGCACCGCGCGGAGCGCCATACTCGTGGTAGAGGGCGCGGGTGTTGCGCGGGTCGTTGTTGAGTTGGTTCGCGCGAATCGCCGTGATGATGGTGGTGGACATGCCCAGGATGACGAACAGCGCCACCACGATGGTGAAGAGTTGGCGGAGTGACTTATTCATGCTTGGCTCCCCTCTGACATGCTGTCCGATACGTTCGGAGTGCCCGATGGGGGAGCGGGTGGTACGACTGGCGTGCCTGATGGGGGAGCGGGTGGTACGACTGGCGTGCCTGAAACCGGCGTCTCCGTGGAGATGATTTCAGTGGCCTGCGTGGAGGCCACGCTTCTGCGGGCGCGGCTCTGCTTGCGGGCGCGCAGCGCCTGCATCGCCTCATATTGGAACGTGTCGCTATCGATATCGGATTCGGGTTTGTTCGCCGAGTTGGAAATCACCACTAGGAGTGCTGCCAACATGTAATTCGCTATGAGTGAGGATCCGCCGGCGGCCATGTACGGAAGAGTCAAACCCGTAAGTGGGATGACTAACGTGATGCCTCCCACCACGGTGAACACCTGGAAGGCCATGGTGAACACGAGGCCCGATGCGAGAAGCTTGCCGAACCCATCCTTGATTTTCATCGCAGTGATCATCCCGGCGGCGATGATGAGCAGATAGAGCATCAGAATGGCCATCAGACCGGTGAGGCCCAGCTCTTCGCCAAGTGCCGCGTAGATGTAGTCGGAGTTGGCGATCGGAGTGAGCGACGGGTGACCTTGCCCAAGGCCGGTGCCCATCAAGCCGCCTGATGCCAGGCCGAAAATACCCGTGACGAGCTGGTAGGATCCGCCGTACTCCTTGTTGTACTGCGCCGAGTCGAACGGGTGCAGCCAGGCGTCGACGCGCGCGCCGACATGGCTGAAAATATTGGCCGCGGCGAACGCGCCCACGGCGAACGCGATGAAACCAATCACAATCCAACTGGTGCGCCCCGTGGCCACGTACAACATGGACACGAACATGGCGAAGAACATCAACGACGTGCCCAAATCATGCTGCACGACCAGCACGCCCATCGACACGATCCACACCACGATGATAGGCCCAAGATCCTTGATGCGCGGCAGCTGCAGGCCCAGCACCTTCTTGCCACCGACCGCCAGCTGGTCGCGGTGGTCATACAGGTAGGAGGCGAAGAAAAACGCGAGGAACAGCTTCGCGAACTCGCTTGGCTGGAACGATCCCAAACCGGGAATCTTCACCCAAATGCGCGCGCCATACTGTTCGGAACCGATCACCGGAAGCATCGGTGACAGCAGCAACACCAAACCGATCACCATGCTGACGTACGAGAACCGCCTCAGCACACGGTAATCCTTCATGAAGATCACCAGCAGATTCGCCAAAACCAGCGCTATCGACAGCCAAAGCAACTGTTTGAACGCGACGGACGTGTTCGAATCCTGGTCGATGCGGGCGATCATCATGATGCCGGTGCCAGTCAGCACCATCACACAACACATGATCGCCTGGTTGGCATACGGCTGGAAACGCAGCGGCAATCCCCAGGAAGTCAGGAACAATGCGCCGACAAAAGCGAGCATCCACAAATAATTCTGTGGAAAACCGCCGGTGGTGCGTTCGAACATCTGGAAGAACGCGACGCCGCAAATCAGCATGCTGAACAGCAGCAGGCCGAATTGCTTCAGACGGGTTGCCATCATGACTGGTCACCGCCTGACTTGTTTGCCGAAGCGTCGTCCGATTTGTCTGATTTGCCCGACGACTTGTCGGAAGTCGTACCAGAGGATTTGTTGTCGGATTCGCCGTTTGCCTTGTCTTGTTCCTTCTGCGCGGCTTCGTCCTGCTGTTGCTTCAACTGCTTTTTGATCAGTCGCGTATGCGTTTTCGCCTCGCCGTACGTGTCGAAGGAAATGCCCTGCGCAAGCTGTTCCTGCCAGCTTGGCGGCAGTTCGCTCGTCTTCATATGGGTGTCGGTGACGGCGTGCGACAGCTGGAAGCCGAACAGGCTTGTCGGCACGCCTTGGAAAATCGCCACTTCGCCGTTGTCGTCGCCGATGTAGTACTTGGTTTGGCTCCAACGGTAGGTTGCGAACGCGCCGCCCGCCAGTCCCAGCAGTACCACGATGGTGACGATGATGGCGATCACACGGTTGCGTCGGGTGCGCGTGCGCTTCGTTTTGCGCTGCTCGATATGCTCGTTGCGGATGGCTTTGGCGACTTCCGGATCGTTCGGATCGGCGGAAATGCGGCCGTCGTCCTTCTGTACGACGGGGATTTCACCGGTGTCGGGATTGGTGCGGTCGCCGTTCTCCTCGCGTACCGTGGACGGTTGCGCCACGCGCTGTTCCGGAGGATTGTCGTCCTCGTTGGGATTCTTGCCGTTGCGCAGTGCTGCGGCACGGGCGGCCGGCGACTTCTTGCCCTCGCGCAGTGCGGGAGCGGATGCGACCGGCTCGTTGATGATGTCGGCGATCGGTTCAAGGCTTGCGCTGGCCGCGCCGCCAACCAATGGCGTCTGATGCGGCAGATCGAACGCGTCCGCGTCAAGGGCGAGCGTCGCGTCGGCGATGACCGCGGTGACGTTGTCGGTGCTGCCGGCACGAAGCGCCATCGAAACCAGCTGTTGCGCGCACTCCTCCTGATCGGAGCAGGCGGACAGCACCTCCTGCAATGTGGAATCCTCAAGCACGCCGCACAAACCGTCGGAGCAGAGCAGCCAGCGGTCGGCCGGATGTGCCTTGCGTATGGCGATGTCCGGACTCGAATCGATATCGAAATCACCCAGAACGCGCATCACGACGTTGCGCTGCGGATGGTTGCGCGCCTCGGCCTCGCTGATGCGGCCGGTGTCGATCAGATGCTGCACGTAGCTGTGGTCGGACGTCATGCGGATCAGACGGCCGTCATGCAGCAGATATGCGCGGGAATCGCCGATATGCGCCAAAACCCAATATCCGGCCACCAATGCGACCGACGTGACGGTGGTGCCCATGCCCGCGAGACGACGTTCGCGCTTCGCTTTGCCAACGATCGCGTCATGCGCGGCCATAACCGAGGTTTCCATCATGTGGGCGATAATCTGGACATCGCCCTGCACGTTGTCTTGCTCGATATGCGCCAATGAACGGATGGCGATGGTGGAGGCGGTGTCGCCTCCCGCATGGCCTCCCATGCCATCGCAGATGGCGATCAGATGCTCGCCGGCGAACGCGGAATCCTGGTTGTTGGAACGTACGGTACCCACATCGGAAACGACGGTGGAATACATGAACAGCGGTTGTGAAGCGGGAGAAGTCGGCAAACGGGTCACCTCAATTCAAAGGTGGTTGCGCCAATGCGTACGGGAACGCGCGATCCGAGAATCATCGGAGCGTTCAGACGCTGCTGGTTGACCACAGTGCCGTTGGTGGAACCCAGGTCTTCGATGGCCCACTTGCCGGTGGCGGGATCCGTATAGACGCGCGCATGGTGGGACGAGACGAATTCGTCGTCCAGAACCACGGTGTTCGAAGCGGAACGGCCAAGCGTGATGGTGTTGCCGGACAAAGGGACGGAACTGCCGGCAAGGGGGCCATCGATGATGACCAGCAAGGTGGGTTTGGCGCTTGATGTGGCGCTGACGACTGGTGCCGGGGCGGCCACGGGCGCGGGCGCTTCGACGGCCTTGCGCGCGCGACGCTCCTTACGGCGATGAGCCCGCGACTTGCGCGGGCTGAGCGTTTCCACATCCCTGTACAGCGAACGCACCGTACAGGCCACGAAGATCCAGAGCAGTACGAGGAAGCCGTACTTGAGGATCGCGAAAGTAAGTTCAGTGAGCATAGAGGCAACTCCCGAGGTTGGGGTTGGTTACTCCTGATCCTGCGAAGAGGCCCAATACAGGATTCGGGTGCGGCCGATGGTGATCGTGTTGCCGTCGAGCAACGTGGCCGCCTCGACATGATGGCCTTCGACATACATGCCGTTGGTGGAGCCCAGATCGCGTGCGATGACGGTGTTGCCGTTGTCGGTGATGTCGATCTGCATGTGGCGGCGGGAGATGCCCGGATCGTCGATCACGATATCGCAGTCGGATCCGCGGCCGATGATGGTCTTGCTTTCCGTGAGCAGATACTGGTGCTCGCCGATTTCCAGCATCGGGCAGTCTTCGGTCTGCGCGTCGGTGGTGACGGGCACGGTATTGCCTTGCACGGATTCGCTCGTCAGCTTGAAATTGCTCTTGGTGAGGTCAAGGTCCTCTTCGAAGATCACCACGACCGGACCGACGAACGCGTAATGCTGGTCCTTCGCGTACTGGGTGAGGTTGTCGGCCAGCTCATTGGCCAACGCTTCCGCGCCCCATTCGACGATGTTGTTGAAATCCGGCGTGCTCAGCTTGAAACGGTACTCATTCGGCGCCACGGTACGGTCTCGCGTGACGGGCATGGCCTCTTTGTCAATCTCACGTTCCAGAGCGCTGGAAAGGTCGACGGGCTGCAGGTCCTTGGACCCGAACTTGGCGAAAACCCCGTTGACGGCGCCTTCCACGCTTTTCTCAAATCGGTCGAGAACACTCATGCTTGTCCCTTTCTATCCTCACCCATCCTACGCGGTAGAGCGCCGAGCGCCAATTCGTAAGTCCTTTAATTGCAAAAATTTCATGCATAAATCCATCCCCAGCATCATTTAGGGGGTATTTATCCGCGAATATGACTACCTTCGCCCCCGATTTCCACGATGCACGAATTCACGGAAGGTGGAATTGGGATGGTGATAGGTTGGGAGCATGACAGATGCGATTCGACAGTTCCCCCGTAAAAAAGCACGTACCTTGCGATTTTCCTGCGGCGCTCCGCGTTCGGCGCGCGTGATTGCAGACGGCTCCCGCGCGCTGTTCCTGCGTTCCGACGGTCCGGAAGACACCGTCACCTCGCTGTGGATGAGCGTGATCGACGAAGACGGCAACATCGGTGAGATTCCGCTCGCCGATCCGCGCGTATTGCTTGCCGACGCCGACGCGGAAGACGTTCCGGCGGAAGAGAAGGCGCGACGCGAACGTGCGCGCGAAGGCGGATCCGGCATCGTCTCGTATTGCGTCGACGGTGCCGGCAACCGCGTGACCTTCACCATCAACGGGCAGCTTTTCCTCACCGACCTTACGGCGGGCGCGACGCGAGCCATCACGATAGAGGAAGATGAACTCAAACCGGTGCTGAACCCGCGCATCAGTCCCGACGGACGGCACATCATGTACACCACCGGCACGTATCTGGTGGACGTGGATCTCGCCAACGATGAAGAAACCGGCGACGCGATTTCGGTGGTCGCCTCGGCACCGCAGAACGGCGAATGGAAAATCGGATTGGCGGAATTCGCCGCAGGCGAAGAAATGGACCGCTACGACGGCTTCTGGTGGTCACCCGACTCCAAATACGTGCTCTTCGAAACCTACGACGAATCCCCCGAACCGATCTGGCATCTGTCGGACCCCGCGAATCCAACCAATCCGGCGCAAGCCAACCGCTATCCGCAAGCGTTGACCGCCAATGCCGACGTGCGGCTGACCCTGCTGGAACTCGGCTACGACAGCGACAACTGCTGCTACGGGGCAATCGCCAACGAAGTGCAGTGGGACCATGAATCCTACGAATATCTGGCCGCCGTAAGCTGGCGTGAAGGCCACGATCCGATCATCCTTGTGCAAGACCGCCTCCAGCAGCACGATCAGGTGCTCGCCATCCATGTAGGCGAGCCGATCGCCACCATGCGTGACGCGGAAAACGGCTTCACCGACGACAATGGCGACGAGGTCGAAACCTTCTCCATAGCCATTCCCGAATACGCGGAAGGAGAACGCCCCGGCACCACGCGCGTGCTTGAGGAACACGGCAACGACTACTGGCTCGACCTCATCCACGGCACCCCTGCATTCACTCCGGATGGACGCTTGATCTGCGCGATGAACGACATGGACGTCGATACGAACCGACTCACCGTTGATGGTACGCCCTTCACTCCGGCCGGACTGCAGGTGCGCGAAGTGCTCGACGTGACCGATGACGACGTGCTGTGCGTGGTGCAGCGCACCCCTGAAATCCTGCCTGAAAGCGACCTGCCGTTCCTCTGGCAGTCGAATGCCTCCGACCATGACGCCCGCAGCTTCGACGTGGTGTCGATCCGCTATGACGGCACATGGGAACCCCTCACCTACGCGCCCGGCCAGTGGAGCATGTCTCGCGCCGGCAACGGCTGCGTGGTGACCGGACGGGGCATGGACGACGCAACCGTGCAAATGCAGCATTGCATGAACATCGCCACAACCGACGAAAATGGTACGGACGTGGCGTCAATGGTGGTCGCACCAATCGAAAACCATGCCGAAACCCCCGGATTCACGCCGAACGTGCACTTCACCCGACTCAGCGAACGTGAGCTGTACACGGCGATCGTGCTGCCCTCATCCGATAGTGAATACGCGCACGAAGCCATCCTGCCGGTACTCATGAAACCCTACGGAGGCCCCGGCTTCCAACAGGTCATCGAAAGTCAATCCTTCTATTGGGACGCGCAATGGTGGGCCGACCAAGGCTACATCGTGGTCACCACCGACGGACGCGGCACCACCGGACGCGGCCCGCAATGGGACCGCGCCATCTACGAAACCATGAAATCCGTAACGCTCGAAGACCAGATCGACGCCGTGCGCGCGCTGCCGGAAGCGTTGGAAGCGCTGGCTGGCGAGAATGCGGCAGCCAACGTTCCGCAACCCGATCTCAGCCGCGTCGCCATGATCGGCTGGTCGTACGGCGGATTCCTCTCCGCGCTCGCCGTGTTGGAGGCGCCGGAAACGTTCGCCGCGGCCTGCGCGGGCGCGCCTCCGACCGACTGGACGCTGTACGACACGCATTACACCGAACGCTATCTCGGCCTTGACTCGGCCGTGTACGAACGCAACAGCATCATCGCCGACGCGCCGCAGCTTGATCGCCCGCTCATGCTCATCCACGGGTTCGCCGACGACAATGTGACGATCGCGCACAGCCTGCGCCTGAGCCAGGCGCTGATGGCAACCGGACGTAAGCACACGTTCCTGCCGCTGACCGGCATCACGCACATGACCAACGACGAGACGGTTGCCGAAAATCTGCTGATCCTGCAGCGCGATTTCCTTGCGGAAGCGTTGGGGTGACGGCACTGTGACGACAGTGCAGTAACGGTAACGGCAACATCGCAAACGAAAGTGCTGCAAAGCGCCGTAGGAAGACAAAACGCGTTCCCCTGCGACTCCCGGACTGCCAAGCATCCGAACGTCGTGGGCGAACGCGTTCCCTTCTCGAATGCCAACATAAAACAGGCGAAAACGACTTCGCAAGCGAGGGGGTACCACATTTGTGTACCCCCCCCCAAAAAAAATCTGGGCTTGAAAAAGACGGAAATCGGTGGATCGGGCTCGTCCTAACCCTGATCCGCAGCTATGGTCAAACCTGCACTTGTTCAAGCAAACCGGGCGAATCGTCGATGACGGTCACCGGAATGTACGCAAACAACGTCCAACTGCCGTCCTGCGCAGACGTGGTGAGCGTGCCCTGATACGATTCGAGCTGCTTCTTGAACGAGGCGAGCCCGTGGCCGCCCGGTAGTTCGTCATCGCGCTCGTCAGCTCCAGCCATGTCCTCTTTCATGGGATTGATTTGCGTGATTTCGATGGCATTCGGCCGGAGCATCACCGAAAGATCGACCTTGCTTCCCGGAGCGGCATGGCGTGCGATATTCGCATAGATCTCGCGCAGCAGATTATTGGCAAGTTCGGCGATTGCTTGCGATGCGCTCGGCTTGCCGCCCGCGCAGTGCCGGATGGACGTGATATTGAAGCCAAGCTTGCGCAAGCGACGATCGCCGTCATCCAGTGTTGCTCGCAGCAGATTGGCCAACGCTTCGCCGTCGGCGTCGCCGGGGAGAGTGGTGGCGTCCATATTCAATTCGTCGATGACGCGATGCACGTTCGTCAATGCGGAAAGAATATATTCGTTGATTTGACGCCAGTCTTCGGCATCGGCTGTTGTGGTTGCCGTAGTTGTGGTTGCGTTGGCAGGGTCAGCAGCGACGCCAGGGCCGCTAGAGTTGCCACCGATATGCCGTTGCGCCACAAACGACGCCGCTGACAAATCGCCCGTCACCGCATCGTGAATGGCATCGGCAATGCGTGCGCGGCTTTCCAATTCCTGCAGACGATTCTTGTTCTGCGCCGCTTCGAAGCTTTTCTGCGTTGTTTTTTCGCTCCAACTCAACGTCCGACCAAGCAGTAGCACCATGGCATACATGCTGACCATGGCGACGGGGTTGGTATTTGGGTCAGGGGGTCAATCAGCAGAATGTTAACAACGTAATATATGAGTAACGTTGCCACGATAATGGCATTAGTGCTGTATGCGAGCATGCCATAGGCGTAAAGCTGCGCGGGAAGAGAATTTCCCAAATGCGCGTAGGGAGTAAACAGATCGCCTATGGAGGCAATCACGAGAATCGCCACCGATGTACTTTTCAGAAACAGCGGAGACAGTACGAGCGCCGTAACCAGCATCGCAACCCATATCACGCCAAATATGTCGGTAGGAGGCTCGTAGCAAACGCCGTATATGGTCCATGCAAGCACGATCAGCATAATGGCGAAACGGATTGGATGCCACAGGTTCGGATGCTGCGTGCGCATACGGTTGCGCCACGCAATGTACTGAGTTGCGGGTTTAGAGCGCATTGGACCTCACCCACAGTGCCACTGCCTGACGCGAGGTCTTGCAGTTGAGTTTTCTTAAAATACTTTGCATATGTTTGCGGATGGTGGCTTCGGAAATCCCCAAACGCTCGGCGATGTCCCGGTCAAGCATGCCCTCCGCGCACAAGGAAATAATCTGCTCCTCACGAACGGTAAGCGCGGGAGTGGTCTCAGCCTCCCTGCTGATACGCAGATTGGCCAACGCAGGCGGCTCAAATCCCTCCATCACCTCGCCATTGCACATACGCATAATAATCTGCGCCAACTGGTCGGCATTCTCCTTACCAACCAACCCTTGCGCACCAGCCTCAACCAGCTTGTCCCGATAACTATTGATGGAAAAACTGGTTGCACCGAGAATCGGCATGCGCTGGCCCATCAAACGCAACCGACGACACGTGGCGGGGCCTTGCAATCCCTCCATCGACATATCGAGAATCAACAAACTGACATGGCCGTTCGCATCCTGGCAACGTTCTATCGCCTCACAGCCTGAAGTCGCCGTCCACACCACATACGCGGTCGGCACTTTGCTGGCAATGACGGCACTGAGCGAATCCAGCGCTCGCGGATCATTGTCGACCAGCGCGATGCGGTGAATCTTGGGATGCTTTTCCCGCGCGGACATCATGCGATCACTTTCCTTTTCCGCACAGCCATTGCAGCCATGTTGGGCAGTTGGAATCTTGGGCAGCGGAGATATCACCGTTGTTGTCAACGGGAGTTGCCGCCGCGTACGCATACGTTGGTGTGCCGGTGAGAGACAGCGTTACCACCATCAGCAGTGAAACGAACTTCATACCTCCATAGTATGCGAGGATGGCGCGCGGGGGTGACGATTCGGTTGTTCCGGTACGCCGTTGATGCACTGACGCATCGTTATACAGCGCGTATGCCTGTGCTTAGTTTCGTCTTGGCGCCGTTCGCCTAAGATGGAACCATGACTATCACGCTCATCGACGAGGCGCGCTATGACGCCGAAATGGACGCTACGGTGCTGCCTGCGCTGCAGGCTTGCATGACGGAAGGTTGGATGGAACCGGCCACCGTCGATTGGGAAGGCAAGGCGTTGCCCAAGTTGGAGCGCCCCGGCCGGTTGCATTACTACCGCTACGACGCGCGCACATTCGACGCGTTGCGCGAGGAAGGCGCTTCGGGCGTATTTCGTGGCACGATCGTCATTTCGCACGGATTCACCGAATTCGGACGCAAATACAGCGAAATGGTGTGGTACTTTCTGTTGGCCGGCTATTCGGTGTGCGTGTTCGAGCATCGCGGGCATGGCCATTCCGCGCACGATATGAGCAATCCAAGTTTGGTATGGATTGACGATTGGCGGCGATATGTGGCCGATTTCGCCACGTTTGCACAGACTGTGGGGCGTGAGGCGGCGGATGGTGGCCCAATGTACCTGTACTGCCATTCCATGGGCGGCGGCATCGGCGCGGCCGCGCTGGAACGTTACCCGTCGCTGTTCGACAAGGCGGTGCTGTCCGCGCCGATGATCGCGCCGGTGGTCGGCATGCCGACGTGGGTCGCACGCATTGTGGTCGGCGTAATCTGCGGGCTTGGCTTCGGCAAATCGCGTGTGTTCGGGCATACCGATTTCGACGGCAACCTCAATCTCGACGACTACCGCGGGGCCTCGGAGGCACGCATCCGCTGGTTCCACAAGCAACGTTTGGCGGACGTGACGTGCCAGACCAACGCGGCCACGTTCGATTGGGCAAACCAGGCGATGGCGCTTTCCCGAGCCGTGCTCAAACCTGACATGTGTGGAGCTATCGAAGCTCCGGTATTGCTATTCCAAGCCGGACGCGACGTGTGGGTGCTCAACGGACCACAAGATGACTTCGTCGAACGTGTGCGAGAAGGCGGCGGTTCCATCGAAAAAGTGCGATACAGCCAGTCATTGCACGAAATTTTCTCCATGCCGAATGCCGTGCTCGGATCATATCTTGGCAAAATCCTCGATTTTTTGTCAGCGCCGAACGCAAGCTTGGCGGAATAAATCTGTTTTGCATAACTGACGTTTAATATGCGTACCGTGTGCGTTACAATCGCCGTGAATTTGCCGTGAAAGCCGTGGAGAGAGCGAGGACAGGCCGTGGCAAAGCAAACGTCGGGACAGGCGTCGCAATCGCAGAAAACTTCCGAATCGCAAAAAACCGCGAAAAAAACTACGAAAAAAACGGAACATGTGCTGGAACAGACGCCGAAAAGCCTGCTCATCGGCACTGGCATGACATTGCTGGGCGGTGCCATGTGGGGTATGAACAGCACCGTGGCCAAACTGCTGATGCGCGACTACCAGCTGGATCCGATCTGGCTTTCCTGCGTACGCGCGCTATTCGCCAGCCTGATCTTCCTGGTCGGATCGGCCATCACCACACCGCAGAAACTCGCCGGAGCGGTCAAAGACGTCAAATCGTATCCGAAATATCTGGTCACGACACTGATCTGCGTGCTTCTGGTGCAGGTCTCCTACCTGATGACCATCGACTGGACGAACTCCGGAACCGCCACCGTATTGCAGACGCTCAACCTGATCTTCGTGCTCGCCTGGGTATGCCTGCGCGGCAAACGACTGCCCCTCAAGCGTGAATTGGTCGGCGTGCTCCTGGCGTTCGCAGGCACGTTCCTCATCGCCACCGGCGGCAACTTCGCCTCGCTGTCGTTGCCATGGCAGGGGCTCGCATGGGGACTGGTTGACGCGGTGAGCACCGCGGCCATGTCCATCCTGCCGGTCGTGCTCATGCTCAAATGGGGCAACATGACCATCAACGGCATCACATTCCTCATGTCCGGACTCATATTATGCCCGTTCGCGCAACCGTGGGCGAACATTCCCGCACTGGACGCGCGAGGCGTGCTTCTGCTGCTCTACACCATCGTATGCGGCACGTTCCTCGCGTTCTGGCTCTACATGGCAGGCGTAATGCGCGTCGGCGCGGTGCGTGCCACCATGCTCGGCACCAGCGAACCGGTCATGGCCACCATCACCGCAGTGGCATGGGCCGGCGAAACGTTCACCTTCACCGACCTGACCGGCTTCGCCATGATCATCATCATGGTCTTCCTCGTGCGCTGACCGCTCGCCATAGCCATAAACTGTCCGATTCTGGAGAATCGGACATCCAGAACGCAAAACCCATACCTTAGTTGTCCGATTCACCAGAAACGGACAACTAAACAGGTAAAACTGCCCCACAGTTGTCCGTTTCTCCAGAATCGGACATCCAGGGCATAAAAAATGTGCCGCGGATGACCGATGCTGCAGAATCAGACATGCACGGCACAGGAGAGGGAAGTACTACTTGGCGTACACGGAGAAGCGCTCGCCCACGTGCGCGGCCTGCTCGGCCTCATTCACCACGGCGATCGCGTAATCCGCGTAGCTGATGTAGCTCTGCCCGGCGGCATTGACGGTGAGCTCCTCACCGGTGAGTCCGTACTCCGTGCAATCCGCCGAAACAACCAATGACAGATGAAAGGGATTCGGCATCCTGGAGCATTCCTGCCGGAAATGTTGGGAGCTGCTGAGCCATACTGCCGCTTGGGAAACGAAAAGGCCGGAACCTTTCGGCTCCGACCTTTCACCATGGTGCGAGCGGGGGGAGTTGAACCCCCACGAGCATACACTCACTGCCACCTGAAGACAGCGCGTCTACCATTCCGCCACGCTCGCAGACAATCGACTAATCTACACCAAAACCTGTGCAACCTCAAATCGGCGTGTCGCGCCGCCATTTTCCGTAGGAAAATTCAAGCGGCGCGACGCGAGGAGGGAGGAAGCCCTGTGGGCTTCCGTACGACGGAGCCATCCTTAAATTTCGCCATTTTCCGTAGGAAAATTCAAGCGGCGCGACGCTCTGTGTGCCCGATTCTGGCGTTTCGGACATCCAGCGAGTGTTTTTAGGTTGCTTACTTGTCCGTTTCTCCAGAATCGGACAAGTAGAACGTGAGATAAGCATTGTGGTTGTCCGTTTCGCCCGAATCGGACATGTAGGGCATGAAACATGTGGTGTGGTTGTCCGATTCTCCAGAATCGGACACATCTGGTGACAAGTCTGAGAACGAGACGGCGAGTGCGGGCTCGCCATGCATGAAAAGGCGCCGACGGGTTTGTTCGTCGGCGCCTTGGAATGCGGAAGTATGGCTCAGCATTCGTTTGGGTGGAAGGCCCAAGTGAAATGCATCATCCGCGGGAACCGTTGGCGTAGAAGCGGGCCAGGGTTTCGTCGCGGAATTCGTCGAAATATCCGCCGTCAATCGACGCGCGAATATCGTCCAGCAGCTTCACGAAGAAATGCTCGTTGTGGATCGTCGCCAATGTGAAACCGTTGAATTCGCGGGCACGCAACGCATGATCCACGTAAGCGCGCGAATAATGTGTGCATGTGTAGCAATCGCAGCCCTCTTCAAGTGGGCCAAAATCATGCTTGAATTGCGCGCGCTTGATGTTGTAACGTCCACCGCGCGTGAAAATCGCGCCATTTCGGCCGCAACGCGCCGGTGCGACGCAATCGAACGTGTCTCCACCATTCTCGACGCATGCGAAAATATCGTCGACTGCAGCGATGCCGAGCACGTGGCGCGGTCGGCTTTCCGGCATCGCATCGCAAATCCAGGCGCAAGTGTCGCCGATAATGCGCTTTTCAATCGCACCTCCAATACCGACGCCGTCGAAATCCAACGAAGCGATCTGTTCGGCCGCATGCCTGCGCAAATCCTCATAATTCGCGCCCTGTACCACGCCATACAGCGCCTGATACGGCTTGCCGACGCGCTCTTCGGTAAGTCTCTTATGCTCGGCAACGCAACGCTGCGCCCAACGGTAGGTGCGTTCCACGGAACGCTCCTGGTAGCCGCGCGTGTTCATCAGTGTGGTCAGCTCGTCGAACGCGAACATGATGTCGGCGCCGATCTTATGCTGGATTCCCATTGAAATTTCGGCGGAAAAACGGTGCAGTGAGCCGTTGAGCGGCGATTTGAACGTTACACCGTCCTCGTCCACGAACGCGAGACGCTCCTTGCCTTCGGCGATCACGTCGTCTGATTTCATGCCGGTCACGTCCATGGCGAGGGTTTTCTTGAAGCCTGCGCCGAGCGAAAGCACTTGGAAACCGCCGGAATCGGTGAAGGTCGGACCGTTCCAGTTCATGAATTTGGCAAGGCCGCCGGCTTCGTCGAGCACTTGTTCGCCGGGGCGTTCATACAGGTGAAACGCGTTGGACAGCAGGCATTGCGCGCCGAGGTCCTTCATGGTTTCGGGCAGAACGGCTTTCATCGCGGCCTGCGTGGCCACGGGCACGAACGCTGGAGTGTGAATATCGCCGTGGGGGGTGTGAATAATGCCGGTGCGACCATATCGTGCGCCGCCTCGCCCCTTACCGTCCGTCGCGTCGGGAAGGCGGTTTTTCTGTTCGAAATAGAAGGCGTCGCGGCGGCCCGGCTTGCCTGGTTCCGCTCCACGCGGATGTTCGATGAGATTTTCGGACACTGCGGTTGCCGCGTTTTGCGTGTCTTGCGCTGTGTCGGTAGATGATTCGGTAAGGCTTGTCATGCGGAATATTTTATGCGATAGCAGCGATTCTTGAAAGTGCTGCAAAGAATGCGATCGGTGAAATGAAAACAAGGAAGATGTGGAAAGTGCGATGAAGGTGCCGATCGCATTTTGGTGCGATTTTCAGATTCAATGGTGATGTTGAACGTATTTGGCTGCTACTTTCAACAAACATTCAGGAAACTTCCAGAGCGAGTATCTTTACTCATAGATAGCAGTTCGAGCGGCACGATTGCTGATTTGTGAAATGCCGCGAGACGAATAAGGAGCGAAAATGGCTGAAGAGAACGACCAGAACGCCGTGCAGCCGCAGAATGACGAACAACAGACCGTGCCGATGCCGCCGGTTGATGCGGAACAGACGCAAACTTACGCAGGTGAGCCGTATGCTGCAGAGTCGGCTACCGAACCGATTGACGTGCAGGGCGGTATTGAGGATCAGCCGACGGCCGCCATGCCTGTTGCGAACGATGGCGCTTCGGCGGAATCCGCGGCTGCGGCGGGCGATACGCCGGATTATGCTTCCGCGGCGGACGAACGTACCGTGGTTGGCGGTTCCACGCAGGATGCGCCGGCCCAGCAGTACCGTCCGGCACCGGAATATGGTGCGTACGGTCCCGTGCCGACGCAGCCGGCTGATGGCACCGCAGCCGCGAACGATACTGCGAATGGTGCGCCGAACATACCCCCGCAGCCGCAATATGGCGCGTACGGGCAGGCTCCGCAGCAGCCGCAGCGGCCTCGCAATCCTTTCTTCGGAAATCCGTATGTGGGTGGAAATCAGCAGAACGATCAGCAGAACGCGCAATCGAATAACGGCAATCCATTCATGAAGCCCGCTGCGCAAGGCGGTGCCAACGTGCCGCCAGCAGCGCCGAATACTCCCAATAACGGCAACCCGTTTGGGAATCCGAATAACGGTAATCCGTTCGGTGCCCCGCAGCAGAATGGCGCAGCAACCAAGCCGAAGTCCGCTTCCGGCGTGACCGGGCATGTGATGACCGGCGTGGTGGCGGCCCTCGTCTCCGCGGCATTGTGCCTCGGCGTCGGCTACGCGGCAATCACCAATGGATGGGTGACCGTACCCACCTCCAGCTCACTGACCAGCGTGAAGTCCAACACGTCCGGATCCGGTTCGGCGAAAGCCAAATCCGGCGAGGCCGCGGACTGGAGCGCGGTGGCGAAAGAAGTGTCCGATTCTGTGGTGTCCATTGACGTGGCAACCAGCGACGGCAGCGCCAAAGGCTCCGGTGCAATCATCAGCGACAAAGGCTACATTGTCACCAACAACCATGTGATTTCCGGCGCGAAGCAGATTCAAGTGACGCTCGCCAACGGCACCATCTACTCAGCGCAAATCGTCGGCACCGACACCACCACCGATCTGGCCGTAATCAAACTCGACAATCCGCCGAGCAATCTGAAAGCCGCGGAATTTGCCGATTCCGACAATCTTGCCGTGGGTGAATCCGTGATGGCCATCGGCAATCCGCTCGGCTACGATGACACCGCAACCGTCGGCATCGTTTCCGCGCTCAACCGCCCGGTGACCGTGTCCGATGACAACAACAACGACATCGTCACCAACGCCGTGCAGATTGACGCGGCCGTCAACCCAGGTAATTCCGGCGGTCCGACCTTCAATGCGGCCGGCCAGGTGATTGGCATCAACTCATCCATCGCATCCACCACAACGTCTTCCGGCACCGCCGGATCCATCGGCATCGGCTTCGCCATTCCGTCGAACCTGGTAAAGCGTGTGGCTAACGAGATCATCGACAACGGCACCGTGCAGCATGTGGCGCTCGGCGTCACCATCAAGAGCTCCACGGTTGAGGCGGACGGCGTGACCCGCGGTTGCACGCAGGTGCAGTCCGTGGTCGACGACAGCCCGGCGGCCAAGGCCGGAGTGAAGGCCGGCGACTCCATCGTGGCGTTCAACGGCAAGGCGGTGAACAACAACTATTCGCTGCTCGGCTACGTGCGCGCCTCCGCCATGAACGACAAGGTGACATTGACGGTCGTGCGCGACGGCAACACCATGGAGCTTGACGTGACACTCGACCAGGAGGAATCCCAAACGAACTCCTCCAACAGCCAGAACCAGCGGAACAACGGCAATGATGGCCAGAGCCAGAACGGCAATGGCAACGGTTACGGTAATGACGGCAACGGCAACGGAAATGGACAGAGCGACGGCAACGGTAGCAACGGCTACGGTGACGGTGGCGGCCTGTTCGACCCGTTCGGCCTGTGGTAAAGCGAGATGTTGATGCGGTGCGTGAATTGACGGACGCAAGTTGTTGCGGTGCGCAAGTCAAGACTGTTGGGCTGGCTAAAACGTTTCGCGACATGCGAACGGACGGAAGCCACCCGATAGGCTGACGGCGAAGACGCGGCTGGCACCACGAAATCGCAAGTACAACGAAAACCGCGAAAATCAACAAAAAGCAAGCCAAAAGAAGAATGCAATAAGGGCTGTGTGAGCAATCGCACAGCCCTTATTGCTGTATTGCGGCACAAAAATCGCAAATATTTGCTATGCTGAAAATATCTTTTTACGCCGTGTATCGATGGCTCGCGCGGGCGAGGCGCCGATGGGTTAACAAGGCGTCCGATACGAGCGTAAGGAGATTCTCATGCGTAGAATCATCGATATTTGCTGGCGACTGTGCAAACAGGTTCCGTTACTGCCGATTACCATTCTGTCCGCGATTCCGTTGGCATTGCTGGGGGAGTGGAAGCCGTGGGGCGAGGCTGCGTGGGATTCGTGGATTTCGCAAGTCGGCGTTGACGGGTTGAGTGCGTTCAATCCGGGCGTTGGGCAGTGGATTGTGATCGCGTTGGTTGCGTACACGATTGTGGTGACGGTACGCGGCATGATCGACGATCTGCGGCACGGGCATGTTGGCGTCGATCTGCTGGCGGTCGTCGCGATTGCGTCGACGGTCGCAGTGCAGGAATATTGGGCCGCATGGGCCGTGGTGCTGATGATCTCGTCCGGCGAAGCGATCGAGGAATTCGCGCAGTCAAAGGCCGAAAGCAACCTGACCGCGCTGATCGACGCGGCACCGCGAACCGCGCACGTGGTCGTGCTGCCCGGCATGCGGGGGCATGTGCACGCGTCGGGCAGCGAGCATACGGCCGACGTGACAGCCGACGGATTTCGTGCTGTCAGAGTGTCCGATTCTGGAGAAACGGACAACCAAGACGGTGAAAAGCGTGCTTTTGCGTCTGAATCTCCAGAAACGGACACAAAAGGTGCTTCGCAAACGTATGATGCGGCTGGAGAGCGTTTCGAAACGGTCCCCGTTGATCAGGTACAGCTCGGCGACGTGATCCTGGTGTTGCCCGGCGAAACGGTGCCGGTCGACGGTGAGCTGCTGTCGGGCGTGGCCACGTTGGACCTAAGCAACATCAACGGCGAGCCCGTTCCCCGCGAAGTATATGCGGGCGCTCGCGTGATGTCCGGTGCGGTCAACGGCTCCACAACATTGACCATGCGTGCCACGCAACTTGCGCAGGATTCGCAGTATCAGAAGATTCTCGAGCTGGTTTCGTCGGCGCAAGAGTCGCGCCCCGCTGTCGTAAAGACCGCGGATATGCTTGCAGTGCCGTTTACCGTGCTTTCGCTTGCGATTGCTGGGATTGCATGGGCGATTTCCGGATTGCCGCTGCGATTTGCGCAAGTATTGGTGCTTGCTACGCCGTGTCCGCTGTTGATTGCCGCGCCGGTCGCATATGTGGCTGGAACCGGGCGACTTGCCAAAGCGGGAATCCTGATCAAAGCGCAGGATGTGCTGGAAAATCTAGGTCGCGTATCGCATATTTTCTTCGACAAAACCGGCACGCTCACCGTCAAGCAGCCGCAGGTCGTACGTGTGGAGAAGCCGTTTGAGACGAGTTCGCCGTTCAATGAGGACCATATTCTCATGATGGCCAGCGTGGTGGAAGGCTATTCGGTGCACATTCTGTCGAAAGGCATCGCGGCGGCCGGACGCAAGGCTATGGATGATTTGTATGCGCGGTATGCGGCGGGGCAGAGGCTGTGCGTCGAGCGCGATTTGCCGGGGCACGGGCGCGACTATCCGGTGGTGAAGAACATTGTAGAGGAGTCCGGCAAGGGTATATCCGGCGAAGTGAACGGGCATCAGGTGCGCGTGGGGCGGTTCGCATACGTGACGGCTGACGAATCCGGATTCACGCCGGTGCTGCATATGCCGGATGCGACGTATTACGTGTCCGATTCTGCCGAATCGGATAAACGGGAGACTCAGAATGCGCTGCGGATGTCCGATTCACCAGAAACGGACATCCAGAGGGCTAAAACGTGTGTTTACTTGTCCGATTCTCCAGAATCGGACACTATGGGAGTGAGGAACGGGGTGCCTGACGATGCGCAGCCTGCAGCCGCGCCCTCTACTTCCGCGTCCGTCGCAACCCAATCCGCCGCTCGCAAGCCTGAAACCGCAAACTCGCTGTTTGCCCCGCTCGCTCCTGACGAAATGGCTGCATACGTGGCGATTGACGGCCGTCTTGCCGCCCGCATCGTACTTCGTGACGTGCCTCGCGAGAATGCGAAGCGTTCTTTGGCTCGCCTGCACGAGTTGGGTGTCAAGGAACTGTCCATGCTTACCGGCGACAAGGCTGCGTCCGCCCGCATCATCGCAAACGAAGTCGGTATCGACGACGTGCAGTCCGAACTGTTCCCTGAAGACAAGGTTGCCGCCGTCAAGAGCGCCACTGAATCCAAGCACCAGAAGCTGTCGTTGTGGAATCGCATCAAGCAACGCGTAACCGGCGAATCCAAGAATCGTCAAATCACCATGATGGTCGGTGACGGCGTCAACGACGCCCCCGTACTTGCGGTTGCCGATATCGGCATGGCCATGACCGACGGCACGTCCACCGCGGCTTCCGAATCTGCGCAAGTGGTCATCATGAATGACGACATTGCGTCCGTTCCGCGGGCCATCGCCATCGCGCGCCGCACGAAAAAGGTGATGTTGCAGGCGGTGCTGATCGGCCTCGGCCTTGCGATTATCGGCATGATCGCGGCCGCGTTCAATCTGATTCCCGTGGTTGTCGGCGCGTTCATGCAGGAAGCGATTGATGTTGTCAGCATTCTGTGGGCGCTCACCGTGCTTTTCGACCGTGGCGAATCAGCCTGATTGCGCCTCGAAACCCCGTATCTCGCCTATATATGGCAGATTTGGAGGTCTGTCAGCAAGTATTTCGCTTATATCTGGCAGGTCCATATGAGAAAACCGGACTTAGGGGGCGAGAATACACCCTCTAAGTCCGGTTTCTCAAAACAGCTCTGCCATATATAACGCAGATAGCTCCGGACGAACTTCGGAATCTGCCATACATAAGGCATGTATAAGGCAGATTCGGAAGTTTTGGGATTGTTTACAGCGAGCTCGGGGAGATTTCTCCAGCAATCGATGTGTGCATCCACTTGCCGAAGTCGGCTCCGGTCACGCCTTGAGACAGCAGGAACATGATTTTCGCATACGTGGCTTCCAGCGTCATATCGCCAGATCCAATTGCACCGGCGCGTGCGATCGCATCACCCGTCTCGTAATGGCCGAGCAGTACTTCCGCCTGCTGGCACTGCGATGCAATCACAACGGGAACGCCATCATGCAGCACGTCGGCAATCACGTCAGTCAGTCCAGGCTCGTCGCTTGGCACATTGCCGACGCCGTACGCACGCAACAAAACCGCTTCCGGCCGCGGCGTAAGCATCGCTTCCAACCGTGCCGCGGAAATGCCGGGTGCCATATCGATCACCGCAACATCATGGCGAGAGTAAGGCTGAGGCGACGTCCAACCGCAGCCAACCGCAGCGGAATCGTCCGCATACCAATGCCATGGCGTGCCAGTGCGTGCCAGCGGGCCGACGGAAGGCGCCGAAAAACCTTCAAATGCCCAGCTCGACGACTTGCTCACACGATTGCCCGCAAACAGGTGATGTCCAAAAAACAGTCCCACACCGTGGAATCGTCCGCTCATCGCGGCATTCAGCGCGCCCGTGACATTCGCAGTGGCGTCCGACTCGATCTTGCCAAGCGGATGCTGTGAACCCGTGAAAATCACCGGCTTGCCAAAATCAGCCAACGCATACGCAAGCGCGGCGCTCGAATAGCTCATCGTATCGGTGCCATGCAACACCACGAACGCGTCGGCATCATCGCGGTGCGCACGCAAATCGTCGACCATCGTCTGCCAATTGTCGGGAGTCGCATTCGACGAGTCGATAAGAGGATCAAGTTCGGTGAACGTGAACAGGCTCGCGTCCATGTGCGCGTCCTCCAGCAGACGGAACAGCCATCCGCGAGTGTCGGCGCCCGGAATCAGGCCGTTCGGCGAGTCAATCATGCCGATAGTGCCGCCGGTATATGTGATGTGAATGCGCATTGCCACCTTCTTACGATTGCCTGGTACTTAATAAGTACTTGCTTGCGATTGCGGGATGGACGAATTCCGATATTTCGGATTCCTACATCCCGCGATTCTGCGACTACTTGCGATTGTACGTGCATCTGCCGCGCTCATCGCGTACGATTAATGCAGCCACACGTTGGATTCATCTGGATTCAGCGCAAACACCAACGCCAGTGCGCACAAGGCGAAGAAGTCGTAAGAAAGTACATGGGCGCCCCTGTTGCAAATGCAGGGAATGCATTAGGCTAGAGCGCGTGACTGAAACTCATGAACTTCGTATTGCTGTAATCGGCGCCGGCCCTGCAGGCGTCTACTCCTCTGACATTTTCCTGCGCCAGTTGAAGAAGCTCGGCGAGGAGCTCGGCCTCGGCACTGCCGCCCGAATCGACCTGTTCGAAAAGCTGCCGGTGCCGTTCGGCCTGGTGCGCTACGGCGTGGCCCCCGACCACCCGTCCATCAAATTCATCGCGTCGGCACTCGAAAAGACGCTCGACAATCCGGACATCCACCTGTACTGCGACGTGGAATTCGGCAAGGACGTGACGCTCGACGAACTGCTCGAACGTTACGATGCCGTGCTGTTCGCCACCGGTGCCGTCGAAGACAAGCCGCTCGGACTGCCGGGCGCCGATCTGGACGGCGTATACGGCGCAGCCAAGTTCGTGGAATGGTACGACGGTTATCCGACCGGCGCTCGCGAATGGCCGCTTGAAGCTGAGGAAGTCGCCGTGATCGGCGGCGGCAACGTGGCCATGGACGTGGCTCGCGAGCTCATGCGCAATGCCGATGATCTGAAGGAGCGCACCGACATTCCGGACAACGTATATGAGGGCATCAAGTCCAACAAGGCGCGTGTGCTTCACTTGTTCATCCGTCGCGGTGTGGCGCAGGCCAAGTTCTCCGTGCAGGAATTGCGTGAGATGGAGAAGCTGCCGGGAGTGCAGCTGATCATCAACGAAGACGATTTCGATTTGGATGAAGACACGATTGAAGAGGCCGGCAAAGACAAGCTGACTCGTCAGATGGTCGAAGAGCTGTTCACGATTCGTGAGATGGCGGAAGACATGGAAGATGACGGTGACGTGGATTATGAGGGTAATCCGGCTGACCGCAAATATTACGTGCACTTCAATTCCGCTCCGGTCGAAGTGTTGGGTGAGGACGGCAAGGTCGTTGGCATCCGTGTGGAAAAGACCGAGACGTCGGCGGACGGCAAGATGAGCCGTACCGGCGAATTCGAAGAGTATCCGGTGCAGGCTGTGTACCATGCGATCGGCTACAAACCGGCCACCGCGCCGGGCATTGCGTACGACGAGCGTCATGCGCACTTGGCGAACGCGAACGGTGACGGTCGTATCACTACGGCCGCTGAAGCCACGGATGAAGTGCGCGAGCGTCTGTATGCGACCGGTTGGGCGAAGCGTGGTCCGGTTGGCCTGATCGGCTCCACCAAGTCCGACGCACTGCTGATCGTGACCAATATGCTGGAGGATTTGTCGAAGGCTGCTGAAGGCGGTCGTGTGGCTGCCGATCGTGATCCGGAGTCCATCGACCGGCTGCTGGAATCGCGCGGTGTCAAGCCGATCGACTTCGCTGGCTGGAAGAAGATCGATGCGTTCGAACGTGCCGAGGGTGCGAAGGAAGGCCGTGAGCACAAGAAGGTCATCGATCCGGAGCAGATGCGCGCCCTGGCTCACGCTTAAGGTGGGTGTTTGGGATCTGATCTGATAGGTCCCAGGTTTCTTTCATGCGTCTTGGATGTCCGATTCTGGAGAATCGGTCACCCAAGACGCATTTTTTATCCTGTGCTTGTCTGTTTCTGGTGAATCGGACATCTGGAGTGTTCGAAACATGTTCTGTATGTCTGTTTCTGGTGAATTGGACATGTGATGTGGACGAAGGACTTGCTACTTGTCCGATTCTCCCGATTCGGTCGCCCAAAGGCCTCTTGGCATGCATCGGATGTCCGTTTCTGCAGAATCGGATATCCGGGGAGAAGCTGAGCATGCGAACTTCCGCAACTGCCCCCTAGTCCTTTCCGCAGTCCAGTCTCCAGCACATATCCAGCAAAAACTCAGGCTCCGTTTCTACGCTAGTGACCATGAACGGCAAATTGCGGGTGCATGGCCATTGCAATGGCTTGAAGACAACGCTGTTATTCGCGTTGATGTGGGGCGTCATCATGCTCATTTGGTGGGCGACCGGTGGCGGCCAGCGTACGCTTGGCATCTACATTCTCATCGGACTTGGCTCAACGTTCGCATCCTACTGGTTTTCCGACAAACTTGCGATTGCATCCATGCATGCGCAGGAAGTCAGCGAGCAGGAAGCGCCGGTACTGTACAAAATTGTGCGCGAACTGTCGGCGAAGGCGGGCAAGCCGATGCCGCGTATTTATATCGCCCCAACCATGAGCCCCAATGCGTTCGCAACGGGACGCAATGAACGTCATGCGGCGGTCTGCTGCACGCAGGGTATTCTGCAGATGCTGAACGAACGCGAGATTCGCGGCGTACTTGGGCACGAGCTTATGCACGTGTACAATCACGATATCCTGACGTCTGCGATCGCTTCCGCAATGGCGACGGTCATTTCGTATCTCGGCTATTCGCTCATGTATTTCGGCGGCGGCAATTCGCGTGACGATCGCAATGGTTCATCTTCTAATGGTCTTGGATTGCTGGGTGTGCTGTTGAGCGCGATTCTTGCGCCGATTGCCGCTTCGCTTATTCAGATGGCGATTTCGCGTACGCGAGAATATGATGCCGACGAAGATGGTTCCATACTTACGGAAGATCCGGAAGCGCTCGCGTCCGCATTGAATAAGATTTCGAACGGCGCTGAGACGATGCCGATGCAGAAGACTGCTGGTACGCAGTCGGTTGCTGCGATGATGATTGCGAATCCGTTTTCTGCGGAAGGTTTTTCTCGCTTGTTTTCCACGCATCCGGCGACTGAGGATCGTATTGCCCGGTTGATGCAGATGAGTCAGGAGATGAAGGCGCGGGGCGTGCAGTCCGGCTATTTGGCTGGCGGTTATGCGACGAGCGGGTATGCTTCGGCGGATATTCGTCGGCAGAATGGGGGTGTCTCTGGTGCCGGCGCCGGTGCGGGTGCAGGGGGATACTCCGGTGGGGGCTATTCGCGAGATTATTCGCAGAATCCCGTGCAAGGCGGGTATGGTCGCTGATCGGCGGCGATTGCAATGTGCGCAGGTTGCGCAAGTCATGCGTGATTGCATAGGATTCCGCTGATTCTGACGCGAATTGTGTGTGTTTCCTGTGGGGATGCATTGCAGAATATTTTGATGTCATCTGATGAATGACATTAATGCTGTTGTGGTTGTTGCGCGTTGATTGATATGCGATTTGGCAAGTGGGTGACGGTATCGAATATCGGTCGATGGCCGTGAATTCTGCGAATGCATGCTAGACTAAATGATTGTGCCCAAAAGGCACAGCCTTGCGGATGTAGTTCATCGGTAGAACGAAAGCTTCCCAAGCTTTAAAGGCGGGTTCGACTCCCGTCATCCGCTCCATTCGAAACCCTTGGAATCGTTGGAATTCCAAGGGTTTTTCTATTGCCGTAAAAGACCCGTGAAGTCAACTTCGCGCCGCGCAACTGTCGGTTGCGTCGCAAAATTTGGTTGCGAATCGCAATGCAACCGAAAGATGGTGGCGTGGAACGCGACGTTTATGACAAGCTGTTGCTTGGCAATCGCCAATAATCGCAAGTCGAGGCGATATGGAAATTCGACGAAAGGGCGGACATGAGTTTCAAAGAGAATCTGCAGTATCTGCGCGGTTCGCGCAACATGACGCAGGAACAGCTGGCAATGCTGCTGGGCGTTTCCCGGCAGGCAATTTCGAAATGGGAGTCCGAGAAGGCATACCCCGAAATGGACAAGCTGCTGATGCTTTGCGACATGTTCGGCGTGACGTTGGATGATTTGGTCATGGGCGACGTTCGCGCGTCGGCAGGCTGTGGGGGTGCGGGACGCGTGGACTTGGCTGCTGATACGGATGGTGTGGCCGCGTCGGTTGGGGTGGCCGACGTTGCTGTTGGCGCGGTTCCGGGGGTAATCGGGTTTGCGGCATCACAGGTCGCAGGAATGTCCGATTCTGGTGAATCGGACGTGAGGGATACGAATCCGAATGTTTGTGCGTCCGTTTCTGGTGAATCGGACGCACAAGGTGCCAAAACCGGTGTTCAATTGTCCGTTTCTGCAGAATCGGACATGCGGGGTGGGCGGCAGGTAGGCTGGAATCCGTGAATACGGATCAGAAACTTCCCGCCGAATCCGCAGGCGAACGCCCCAGTACCCCCCTATTTGGTCATGCCATATCACACGCGGCGACACTCATCGGCCTGTTCGCAATCGTCCTGTGGGGCTTCATGGCCGGCCTCGTGCGACTCGTTTCCGAATCGTTCGGCGCCACGCTCGGCTCGGCGCTCATCTACACTGTCGGCGGCATGCTCCTGCTCATCGTGCGACGGCCGAAACCGATTAGCCAAGCGCCACGCAAGTACCTCGTCGCAGGCGGACTCATGTTCATTGCATACGAGACGTCGATCTCGCTGTCGATCGGTCTGGCCACAACGAACGCGCAATCTGTGGAAGTCAGCCTCGTCAATTATTTGTGGCCGACGCTGCTGGTACTGATGACCGCCGCCGTGTCGCACAAACGCGGCTCGGTCTCCGAAGCGCTGCCGGGTGCAATCGTAGCCACCGTCGGCGTGGCAATGGCGGTCGGCGGTGAAAACCTTGACGTGCAGGAAGCGGTTGCCAATATCGCCAGCAATCCATTGCCGTACGCGCTCGCGTTCGCAGGCGCCTTTATTTGGGCGATTTACGCGACCGTGACGCCATCGATGTCCGATGGTTACGATGGTACGACGATTTTCTTCTGTTGCGTTGCTGTTGTGCTGTGGATTATCCATTTCGTTTCGGGCGACGGTTTGCCAGCTGTAGCGCCTGGCATCGGCGGCTATATTTCGCTGCTCGCATGTGCCGCGTCGATTGCTGGCGGCTACGCGTGCTGGGGGTATGGCATGCTACATGGCAGTATGGAAACGCTTGCGATCGGTTCGTATGCGACGCCGCTGTTCTCCACTGCTTCCAGCACGCTCCTATTGGGCGTGACGTTGGGCATGCCATTCTGGATCGGTGTCGCGCTGGTGGTGGTCGGCTCGCTGATCAACGTGTGGTTTGCGCGACGCCGCTGATTGTCCGATTCTGCAGAATTGGACGCTTGTTGGTGTGTGAGGAGGCGACATGTGGGGTAGTGGCGGCGCAGAGGAGCGCCGGGATGGCGCAGCGGTACGTAAGGGAAGTGACCGGGCAGGACAATGCCCTTACGCATCCACGCTAGCTTAGGTTTTTGTCGGCTGGTATTTGGTGTGTGTTGCCGTTGGCGGTGATGGTGATGCGTCGCCAATGACGCGTCCATGTGTGCCAGCCGAAACCGATCTAAACCGGCTTAAACCAGCCCGTTCAAATCCGCCTCGTCACATCACCTTGGTGGATTCCAGATTGCGGCTCACCCAGTTGTTCAACCGGATCACCGGCTTGCGCAACACCAATCCCAGCAGCAGCGAAGGAATCAGGAACAAGGCGAGATACACCATGTCAAGCAGGTACTCATTGCCGTACGATCCGGCCATCGCGGCGTGCATGGCATCGATGGCGTGCGGGAACGGTAGGAACGGGTAGAGCATTTGGAAGAACTTCGGCAGTGTCTCGATAGGGAACGTACCGCCCGAACCGGCGACCTGCATCACCAGCAGCACCACGGCCACGGCCTTGCCGATATCGCCGAACGACACGGTCAGCGTATACACGATATTCGAGAACACGAGCGCGGCAAGCCACCCCACGGCAAGGAACTGCAGCGCATGATTCGCCTGCACGCCAAGGAAATACATGTCACCCAGGCAAACCAGTGTGCCCTGCAGCAACGCGAGCAGTGCGAAGATCGCGTACCGTCCGAAATACTCGTGGTCGAGGCGCAGTCCCCAACGTGAGGCGTTCCCCGGGCCGGACGGGCCGGCGACGCGCGGCAGCGTGTCGCCCAAGCCCAGCACATGCGCCTTCTCGCGGTTCGAAATTGTCACTTTCAGCATGGCGCACAGGATGATCGCACCCACCCAGATTGACAGGATCGTATAGAACGGCGCCATGGCCGAACCGTAGTTCGCGATCGGGTACACTGAGACGCGATGCAGTGCGACGGGCGCGGAAATCAGCGTGGACAGTGTGGACGCGTTGGCGGTGGCCAGTGCACGTAGTTCGTCCGATTCACCCGAATCGGACGAACTGGCGTCGTTGTCACCGTCGCCACCATCGCCACCATCGCTGTTGCCGTCACCGGCGTTCCCGCCCGTCTCCAGCTTCGTGATCAGCTCCTTCACCGTCGCTGCCGACGAGTCGAGTTTCTTCGCGATCGCGCCGAGCGTGGAACGGATGGATGTCACATTCGTCCCCACATCGCCCGTCACATCGTCCAGATCGTCGGCGGTGCCGCTCAGCTGGGTGATCATGCTGTCGGTTTGGGAGATCAGCGTGCTGACTGTGGAGGCGAGCGCGTCGATTTTCGGCTTGACGTTCGTGGCGTAATCGTCGCGCACATTGCTGATCGACTGCTTCGCGGAGGTGATGCGGTTCAGGATCTCCTTGCGGGAGCGTTCCGCGGCTGCGGTATCCTGCGTGACCTGCGTGGAAGCGTCTTTCAGCTGCTGCGCGAGCTTCTGCGAATCGCCTTTGGCGGCTTCCAGCAGCGTGATCTCCCGGTCGATGGCTTCCAGCAGTGCCTGTTTCGCGGAATCACTGTCCGGTAGTTGTTCCACCGATTCGTGCATGTGGTTGAGGCTTGTGATGTACGTGTCGTACAGCGATTCGCTGCTGGAGACTTGTTCGCTCAACGTTGTCAACTGGCTGGCTGCGGTGTCTGAGTCCTTGCCGATCGCGTCGAACGCCTTGTTCACCTTGGCAGCTACTTGGTCGAACGCGCCTGACACCTGGTCGAGCGCGGTGTTCACTGAGGAGGTGACGTTCGCACCTGCCGAAGTGAACGACGTGGCACCTGATTTGCCTTGCTTCAACGCGTTCTGGGCCTGTTTGCCCGCCTTGGTCGCCGAGGCGAGCAGTTTGCCCGTGGAATCCACGATGTCGTTCGCCGAGCCGAGCAGCTGCGAATACGACGTTACCTGCTGCGATGCGCCGCTCAGCGTATCCGCCATGGTGGTGAGATTGCCGTTGAGGTTGCGCATGTATTCGGCCATTTGCGGGCTTTGCGAATAGTGTAGGATGCTTGAGGCCAGGTCGAGTCCGACTTGCGCGATCGTTTTGGCGAAGGTTTTGTCGATTGTGTTGACCACGGTTGTCGCGCCCTGATCGGTGATATGCGGGGCGATCGGGTTGATTTTCTCGTTCAGATAGTACTTGAGCTGCGCGTGTTTGATGTCGGGGGAGAACAGCGTCATCATGTCGGCGCTGAAACCTTTCGGAATTACGATCGCCGCATAGTATTCGCCGGATTTCACCCCGTCGATTGCCTTGTCGCTTTTCACGAATTGCCAGTCCAGCTGGTCGTTGGCGTGCAGTGTGCTGATGATGGTTTCGCCCACGTTGACGCGCACCGGTATGAGATCCGACTTGTAACCCTTGTCGTTATTGGCCACGGCGACCTTCAATGCCTTGGTGTTGCCGTAGGGGTTCCAGCTGGCCGCGATGTTGAACCAGGCGTACAGCGCCGGTACCACCACCAGGCCCATCGAGACGATTACGGCGATCACGTTGCGGGTGGCGTGGCACATGTCCCGCTTGAAGATGCCCCAGATCATTTTCACTGTTCGTTCCCCTCCTCACGCAGACTCCTGCCAGCATTTCCGTCCGTGTTTCCAGCCGCATACTCAGCCGCATGTTCAGGCGCATGTCCGGCCGAACCACCATGCGCAGCCTCATACAGCCTCGTGCGTACGGCATGCATCGGCTTGTAATGCATGCCCGGCCGGAATAGCAGGTTCTCGTGCAGGATCGCGCTGCGGAACTCTTCCGCACTCATCGCTTCCTCGCCCAGATAATTCGCATACCGTTCGCGCAGATACTCCACCACGATGAGATACGTGTCGATGGCGATGATCGAAATGATCCAACCGAGCAGCATGGCGAGCTTCATGCGCGTGATGAATAGCAACAGCAGAAACACGAACGGCAGTACCGCCAGCGCGAGGAATCCCCAGCGCACCAGGCGCGGGTACAGGCGGAAGAAATGAATCGCCCGTCTGCGGGCGAGTTCGGGGAACTCCTCGGCGATCTGCTGCGCGGTCTCGGTGAGCCGCAACGGTTCCACCGTGCCTTCGTTATGTTCGGTGATCATCAGATCAGTGTCCGCCAGACGGTTGTCGAACAGGCGGTTGAGGTTCAACGCCAGCTTGCGGACGACCAAGCCGATGAACAGCGCCACAGGCAGATACCAGAACAGCGAGAGCATGTCGATCCAATAATGGTTGGCATACATGCCGCCGATCGGCCCGCGCATCGCGTTGATGCCGTAGGTGAACGGTAGGAACGGTTTCAGACGGCGGAAGAATTCCGGCATCATCTCGATGGGGTAGAGGCCTGCCGCGCCCGGAATCTGGATGATCACCAGAATCACGGCGACGGCCTTGCCGATATGCCGGAACGCCACGGCGAGCGCGTAAATGATGTTCACGTAGACGAACGAGGCGAAAATGCCGGCGAGGATGAACAGGAACGGATGCTCGCATTGGATGCCCAGCGCGAGATCGCCGATCGTGGCGATGATCGCCTGCAGGAATCCGACCGTGACGAACAGCAGCCAACGGCCCATATAGCCTTGGCGTGGCGTGTACATGCGGATCTTCCCATCGCGGTCCACTTCAAGCTTGTAGATCGCGACGAGCACGAATCCGCCGACCCACAGCGCAAGATTCGTGTAGAACGGCGTGACCGCGGAACCATAGTTTTTGACCGGGTAGAGGACCTGTTCGTCCAAATGCACCGGCTCGCCCACGAACGAGCCGACCTCGCTCGCGTCAAGTCCGAGCGCTTGGGAAAGCTGCTGGAACATCGCCGAACTGCTCAACGCGGCCACATCGGTGCGCGTGGTGTTGAGCTGTTTGGCGAGATTGGCGAGCTGCGTCTGCGTGCCAGCAATGGTGGTGTTCGTTTGGGTCACGGTGCGCGACAACTGGTCGAGCAGCCCGTTGCCCTGTTCCAGTGTGCTTTGCAGCGTGGTAAGCGTGCCGGACAGCGACCCATTGGCCAGGCTGAGTGTATCGAGCCCGGTGTTGAGATTCGGCATGACCGTGCCGGTGATGGTCGTGCGTGCGCTCGCCATCGACGCCGTGCCGTTTTTCGCCAGCGTGGTGACATCGTCGTTGAACCCGTTCGCGGTGTTCTTCCCCGCGTTGATCGCAGCCGTGGTGTCCTGATCGAAGGCGTCGATGCGCTGCTGCTGGAACGTCAGCTGTTTGCGGGCTTCGGCGAGTTGCGCGGAAAGATCCTTATACGTTTGGTTGTTCGGATCCAGCTGGCTGGCCTGCAACGCCTTCTCCACGCCGTCGAGCACATTGCCGGTGGTGGTGTTGACGTGATGCATGGTGCTGGACACTTGGTCGAGCGCGTCCTGCGTGGTGTTCAGTCCGCTGAGCACGGTGCCGGTGGCATTGCTCACGTTGACCTGCAGACCGGACAGTTGCGTGCTGCCGTTGTCGAGCGCTCCGACCAGCGTGTTCGAGAATCGTTCGGTTTGTGTGCGCGTCTCGCTCAGCAAGTCGGACGCCTTGCCGACGGTGTCAAGCGAGTTGGTGATTCCCGAGGCGAGCGCGATGTTGGACTGTTTGGCCGAATCGATGGTGGTGAGGGCCTTGTCGAGCGTGGAACGCGTGCCGCGCAGCTGCTGTTGGACGGTTTCGAGCTGGTTGATGGTGTCGGTCAGATCGTTGATGACGTCGCTTTGTGCGCTTTTCATGCTGCCGGTGGTTTCTCCCGCTGCCTCCTTCACTTCCTTCGCCACGGCGTCGGCCACGCTGGAAACGAAAGTGGTGTTGATCTGCTCGTCGATCGTGGTCGCACCCGTATCGGTGATTTTCGGCGCGATCGCGTTCAGCTTTTCGTTGATGTAGTACGTGATCGACGGTCGGTCGCCTTTACCAGTGACGGTGCCGATGAGTCTGGAGCTGAAGTCTTCCGGCAGTACGATCGCCGCATAGTATTTGCCGGATTCCACGCCTTCGATGGCTTGCTGCTCGGGAACGAAACGCCAGCCGAGCTGATGGTTCTTCTTAAGCTGGTTGACGGTTTGCTGGCCAGCGTCGAGATGACCGACCAGCGTGGAGGTTGTGCCCTTGTCCTCGTTCGCCACAGCGACCTGGATGTTGCCCGTGTTCGCGTACGGGTCCCAGTTGGCGAGGATGTTGCACCATGCGTACAGTGATGGGATGATGGCCACACCCAGCGTGACGACGAGCGCCACTGGGTTCTTCAGAATGCGTTTCACGTCTCGAAGGAAGATGGCGAAAACCTGGTGCATCAAGCCTCCTCGCGGGTATTGGTCGCAACATCTACGTGCGGCGGCATGCCCGTGCGGGAATACCCGGTTGGGCTCTTCGTCGCGCGATCCGGTGGATATTCTATGACTTCCGATGGAACGATCGCAATGGTTTCGCCCTGTTTAATGGTCGGTCCCGCAAATGTCGGGATATGAGACGAAAACGCTCGGCATATGGCCCTAGTGGGGCGGACGACCTGGATATGGAGCGGACGGTCGGGAAAACGGAAAGGAAAGATGGCGAATGTTGTCACATGATAAGTGGGATAGGGTCGGGCGATAATGGAGGCATGACTATTGCAACGCCGGAACGTTATGCGCAAATGCTGGACGCCGCACGCCGCGGCGGTTACGCCTATCCCGCGATCAATGTGACCAGCACACAGACCCTGAACGCCGCACTCCAGGGTTTCGCCGAGGCGGAATCCGATGGCATCATCCAGGTCTCCGTAGGCGGCGCCGCCTACTTCTCCGGGCAACGCGTCAACGACCGCGTCACCGGCTCGCTTGCCTTCGCAGCCTTCGCGCACGAAGTCGCGGCGAAATACCCCAACATCACCATCGCCCTGCACACCGACCACTGCGCCAAACAGTATCTGGACGAATGGGTGCGCCCCCTGCTCGACCATGAAGCCGAACAGGTGAAGCACGGTCAGGAACCGACCTTCCAGTCACACATGTGGGACGGTTCCACAGTGCCGCTGGGTGAAAACCTCGACATCGCAGAAGAACTGCTCGACAAATCCCAAGCCGCGCACACCGTGCTGGAAATCGAAATCGGCGCGGTCGGCGGCGAAGAAGATGGGCACAGCGCCGAAATCAACGACAAACTGTATTCCACGCCCGCGCAAGGCATCGCCGTCGCGCAACGACTCGGCCTTGGCGAGCGCGGACGCTACATGGCCGCCTTCACCTTCGGCAACGTGCACGGCGCATACAAACCGGGCGTGGTGAAACTGCGCCCCGAACTGCTCGACGAAATCCAGACCACGGTCGCGCTCGCGATTAAGGCCGGCGAAATGCCCGACCCCGCGCACTCGCTGGATGTCGCTCCCGGTAAGCCGTTCGCCCTGGTGTTCCACGGTGGTTCCGGCTCCGCGCCGGAGGAGATCGCGCAGGCCGTGAGCTACGGCGTGGTGAAGATGAACATCGACACCGATACGCAGTACGCATTCAGCCGTGCGGTGGCCGGTCACATGTTCTCCAACTATGATTCGGTGCTCAAAATCGATGGCGAGGTGGGCAACAAGAAGATGTACGACCCGCGTTCGTGGGGGCGCGAAGCGGAAAGCGCCATGGCCGCACGCGTGGTGGAGGCTTGCAGGCAGCTTGGCAGCGCAGGCAAGGCGTTGAAGTAGTGTGATGCCGCACGCGCCGCGTAATGCATGCGGCGTGTGGCGGCACGGTGGGTGTGTCGCGTTGTATGAGACGAAAACGATGGAACTGACTAGTTTCAACGGCCGATCGGTGCATATCCGGCAGATATCCGGTAGAGGGCGCAGGATAGTCTTTGTAAGGCCTTGGTAAGGCTTTGAGGCGAAATCGCATACGCGCGGAGGTGCAACAACATGCCTGGAATTGTTTTGATCGGTGCCCAGTGGGGAGACGAAGGCAAGGGTAAGGCGACCGACCTGATCGGCACGAAGGTCGACTATGTTGCCCGCTTCAACGGCGGCAACAATGCGGGCCATACCGTGGTGGTCGGCGACGAATCGTATGCGCTGCACCTGCTGCCCTCCGGCATCATCAGCCCGACCGCGACTCCGGTTATCGGCAACGGTGTTGTTGTTGATCCTGAAGTGCTTTTCGAAGAGATCGACGGCTTGGAAAGCCGCGGTGTGGACTGCTCCCGACTGCTGGTGAGTGAGGGTGCGCACATTATTGCGCCGTATCATCGTGTGCTTGATAAGGTGACGGAACGTTTCCTTGGCAAGCACAAGATCGGTACCACCGGTCGCGGCATTGGACCTGCGTATGCCGACAAGATTAATCGCGTGGGCATCCGCGTGCACGACCTGTTCAATGCTGAGCATTTGCACGACAAGGTTGAGGCAAGCCTGCATCAGAAGAACCAGATGCTGGTGAAGCTGTACAATCGTCGTCCGATTGATGTGAACGAAACCACGGATGAGCTGCTCAAGCTCGGCGAACGTTTGAAGCCGTACGTGGCCAACACCTCGCTGGTGCTCAATAAGGCACTTGACGAAGGCAAGACCGTGCTGTTCGAAGGCGGCCAGGCCACTATGCTCGACGTGGATCACGGCACATATCCGTTTGTCACGTCCTCCAACCCGACTGCCGGCGGCGCATGCACCGGTACCGGTGTCGGCCCGACCAAGATCACCCGCGTGATCGGCGTTTCCAAAGCGTACGTGACCCGCGTGGGCGAAGGACCGTTCCCGACCGAGCTGTTCGGCGAGGAAGGCGAATGGCTGCGAGCCCAGGGCCACGAGTACGGCGTGACCACCGGCCGTCCGCGTCGTTGTGGCTGGTTCGATGCGGTCGTCAATCGTTATGCGGCTCAGGTCAACGGCCTGACCGACATCGTGCTCACCAAGCTCGACGTGCTTACCGGCCTGAAGGAAATCCCATTGTGCGTGGCCTATGATGTCAACGGCGAACGCCGCGACGATATGCCTACTGATCAGTCCGAATTCGCGGCAGCGAAGCCGATCTACGAATCCATGCCGGGTTGGGACGAGGATATTTCCCAAATCCACGACTTCAATGATCTGCCGAAGACCTGTCAGGATTACGTCAAGCGTCTTGAGGAACTGTCCGGCTGCCGTATCTCCGTGATCGGCACCGGCCCGCAGCGCGACCATATCATCCAGATCAATTCGCTGGTCGACTGACCGTCGGCAACGAGTTTCCCGGCTTGACTGGCAACGACGCGGCACATGATATCTGCCGGCTGATTCCGCGATTCGACCACTTGAAGTGGAAGATGGCGGCGGCCGGCATAGTCATTGGTCTGGTTTCAGGATTGCTGGTCGTCGTATACCGTCTCGGCATCGAATACGGCACGGATGCGTCCCGCTGGATATATGCGCGGATTCGCGAGACCCCGTGGCTGATTGCGCCGTGGGCGGTTGCCGCGGTGGCGGCCGCGCTGGCGATCGCGTGGATGGTCGGCAAGGAGCCGATGGCCGGTGGCAGCGGCATCCCGCAGACCAACGGCGTGGTGATATGCGGCTTGAAGATGCGTTGGCAGACGATTCTGCCAGTCCGTTTCGTCGGTGGACTGTTGGGCGCGTTGTTTGGTCTGTCGCTCGGCCGTGAGGGGCCGTCCATTCAGATTGGTGCGTCGGGAGCGCAGTGTGTGTCCCACCGTTTGCGCGGCCACCGCCGTGAGGACATGCAGGAGCATTATCTGGTCACCGCCGGTGCCGCGGCAGGCTTGTCCGCCGCGTTCAGCGCGCCGCTGTCCGGCATGATGTTCGCTTTGGAAGGGGTGCATCGGAGTTTTTCCCCTGCGATTCTGATGGGTGCCACTGCCGCATCGCTGACCGCCGATTTCGTCTCGAAATACTGTTTCGGTCTGCGTCCGGTTTTGGATTTCGGTGATATCGGTCAGCTGTCGTTGGAAGAGTATGTGTGGCTGATTCCGTTGGGATTGGTGGCCGGTTTGGTTGGTTCGCTGATGAACCGCTCGTTGCTTGGCTTCCAGACGCTGTACGGCAAACTGCCGGCATGGAGCCGCCCGATGATTGCGATTGCGATCGCGTTGCCTGTCGGCATCTGGTTGCCCGACGTGCTCGGCGGCGGCTCGAATCTGATTGATACCGCCGAACATGCGCGCGTCGGCTTGGGAATGCTGTGTCTGCTGTTCGTGGCGAAGATGCTGTTCACATCCACGAGTTTCGGCTCAGGTGCGCCTGGCGGTATTTTCATGCCGATTCTTGCGGTCGGTTCGTTGGCCGGCGGCATCTGCGGTGAAGTGTTGCATCGAATCGGTGATCTGCCATCCGACGCAGTGGCGGTGTTTGCGGTGTGCGTGATGACGGGCACGCTCGCCGCGTCCGTGAAAACGCCGATCACGTCGATTCTGTTGGCTGTGGAGATGTCTGGAACGTTGACGCACATGCTGCCGGTCGCGGCTGTCGCTTTCATCGCGCTGTTGGTGTCCGATCTGCTGCGCACCAAACCGATCTATGGGGAGTTGCTGGAGCGGTACGTGCGTGCGCAAGGCATGCAGATGGCAATCGCAAGCCATGTGGGCAGCGGCATTATGGAACTGCCATTGGAAATGGGGGCGATTGCGGACGGCAAGCGGGTGCGTGACGTGCGTTGGCCGTCTGGGTGTCTGATCATCGGCCTGCGTCGCGGCGAAAGCGAGATCGTGCCGCGCGGTGATACACGGCTGCGTGCCGGTGACTATCTGGTGGTGCTGTTCAGTGGCGAGGAGGAGCGCGAGGTACGACCTGCGATGCGGCGGCTGTGTGATGCCCGGCTTGACTGAGCCTGGCTGAATTCGGCTGGACTCTGGATGTCCGAATCTGCGGAATCGGACATCCAGGGTGCATACGTTGGCGCTCCGTGTAAACTCATATGCGTTAGGAAGGCGGCAACCGCGGCCCAGCTCGTTGTTGCACGGCCTATGAGCGGAACAACGCTGTCCGCGGGAGGCCAGTACAGGGGGAGCGCAATGGAATCGCAAGAACAATCGCCGGGAGACGTGGTGACTGTGGGTGAGGACTCGCATCCCATCACGCAGGCAATCGACACTGTTGAGGTGACGCATGCTGGTGCAACCACGCCCGCCGCTAACACCATGGATCCGCCTACGATTCCCCTGGCACCGATGAAACGTATGCAGGCGCGGTTCAATCCGCTCGCCGACGGACTGATGTATGTTGTGGTGTTCGTCGGTGGATTTGTTGGAGTCGGCTGTCGGCATGCGTTGGATATGCTTCTGCCGTCGGTCAGCGGGACGCCGTTCGTTGTGGGCACGTTTGTGTCGAATATGGTCGCCTGCTTCCTGTTCGCGATGCTGACCGAATTCATGGCGACCGCTTCGTGGCTGCGTCGCCGGGTGCGGCAGATTGTCAGCCGTGGTGTTGGGCTTGGCTTGCTCGGTGGGCTTTCGACGATGTCCGGCGTGATGCTGGAAACGATGGAAGGTCTGCACGAGCGGCATATCGCCAGTGCGCTTGGCTATCTTGCGGGAAATTTTGCAGGCGGTTTGCTCACTGCCGCCGCCGGCGTGGTTCTGATGCAGGCACTGCTGTCACGGAGTACTCGAAAGCGGGTTCGGGGTGCGTTTTCAGCTGTTTCCGTGTCCGATTCTGCCGAATCGGACACGCAGGGCGTACGCCATGTGAAAGTGGCCGACGTGGCGCGTTCTGCCGCGCAGGCCGCAATGGAAGCCGCGCAGGCGGCGCAGCAGGCCGCGCAGGCGGCCCAGCAGATTGCACAGACGGGACAGGTTCCGCGAGTCGAAACACCAACCGTGCCGCCGACCGCCAGCCAGACTATGCAGACGGGCCGCGTTCCGCAGATTCCTCCGCTGGCCGTTCCTCAGCTGGCACAGCCATCGCAGCCGTTGCTGCGCGAGCAGGATACTTCAGACTTGGGGCAGCTGCCCGAGCCGATTCAGCAGTCGCAACCAATCCAGCAGCCCCAGCAGCAGTCGCAGCCGATCCAGCAGCCGGCTAACCCGCTTCCGCCCAGCTTCGAGCCCAAACCGATCACTGCGGAGATTTCGCTTATCGCCGACCCGGCTACCGGGGAGGTGCGCTGATGATGTGGATGATCTGTCTGTTCGGCGGTCTGGGCGCCATGGCCCGTTACGTGCTCGACGTGTCAATTCAACGAGGCTGGAATCGCGAGAATCGGAGAACGAACCGCAACTTCCCGCTATCCACGCTCGTCATCAACGGCGTCGCCTCGCTATGCGCGGGCATCGCCATGATGTCCTACTATTCGCAATCGGTGGATATGGACACGGTCATGATGTTCGTTGTCGGATTTCTCGGTGGTTTCTCAACATTCTCCACGGCGCTCAACGAAGTGGTTTCATTGATTCGCCAGCGTCGTTTTACGCTGGCTCTGGGCTATGGAATAGCAACCGTCGCGGTGCCTCTCATTTGCGTGGCCACCGGTTTCGGCATTGCGCTGCTCGCCAATCCGGCGTAATTTTCACGTTACGCGGACGGTCGCTGAGTAACATGAAAGAAATCTGAGCGCAACCGCCATCAAGGCCGCCAGCCCGGATGCGACGCTGGTGATTGCATTCGACCAGGCCAAGCCGCTGCTGAAGGATGGCAAGGATATCCAGTACCAGGGCCAGACCGGTATCGGACCGTTCAATAAGAACAATGATCCGAGCTCCGCGAACATCGGCGTCTACACCTTCGACAAAGACAACAAGCCGGTCTTCGACCACACCCAGTCCGGCGACGTGCCGACCGACTGATCGCAATGTAGGTCATCATCAATACAAGAAGACGGCGCAAAGTGAGTGTGGATATCGCAAGCTTTGCGCCGTTTCTTTTGTTGTGCTGTGCTGCCGTTTTCCGTGTCGTGGGCAGCATACGAAAATCAATATTGAAAATCAAGTAAAGGGGTAACCCCGTTAAGCGATATACACGCCGGACTGTCGAACAGGTTCGAGAGAATGTAAATGAATGTAATATCTCGCGGGAAGCGCACGGAAAGCGCGCGGCAAGCACGTGAGAATACAACGATGGAACAGTGATAACGGGGAAGGTGCGATCATGGTCGGCATGCGCGATGTGGCGAAGAAGGCCGGGGTGTCTCTGAGCACCGTCTCGCTGGTGGTGAACGGCAACGGGTATGTATCCAACGACATGCGCGACCGCGTGCGTAAGGCCATGCAAGCCCTCAATTACGTGCCGAACGAGCTTGCCCGCAACCTGTACCACGATCGCACGAATCTGGTCGGCGTCATCGTGCCCACCATTCGTCACCCGTTCTTTGCAACGTTTACCGCGCACCTGCAGCATGCGCTCGCCGCGCAGGGGCTGCGCACCATGCTGTGCTCCACCACCGACGAGACGGACGGCGAAATCCAATACGTCGATATGCTGCGCAGGCACATGATGGACGGCATCGTCATGTGCGCTCACACCTCGCATCCCGGCGATTATTGGACGTCCATCCACCGCCCGATCGTCGCATTCGACCGTGTGCTTGGAAATGGTATTTCGTCGATCGGATCTGACCACGAGCAGGGTGGGCGACTGATTGCGCAGATGCTGATTCGCAATGGCGCGCGCCATGTGGTGATGATTGGCGGTCCGCGCGATCAGTTCTTCGATCTGGCGGTCCGCGGCGAAGTCGAGGAGGGGTCGTTCGATTTGGGAAAGACCACGTTCCCGACGGTGCGCTACTACCTCACGTTGGAACAGGAATTGACCTCCGCGGGCGTGAAGTATGAGTATATCGAGGCCGGTGAGGTGATGGATTTCGCCGGCTATCATCGTGCGGTCAGCCGTGCGCTTGATGGGGTGGCGACCGACGGCGTCGATGCCGTGGTCAGCTCCGATATTGGCGCGGCGTTCTGCGTGCGTGAGGCGTTGAGCCGCGGAATTTCCATTCCCGACGAGCTGCAGGTCGTCGCCTATGATGGTACGTATTTGACCGATTTGGCCGGTATGAAGCTGACCGCGGTCGCACAGGATTTCTCGGCGATCGCGCAGTCGGCGGCCGACCATATGGTGCAGGCGATCGCCAATGAAGAGGCGGCTGCGGCCAACGCCTCGCGCAAGAACATCCCCAAGCCGTTCGAGCCGAATGTGCTTATTCCCATGACGCTGGTGCCAGGCGATACCACGCGTTGATGCTGCGCGTTGGAACGCTGGGTTGGGGTCGGACAGGCTGGGCTGCATAGAACACCGCATCAAACCGGTTCGACACGCGCATCCCGCTGTGTGACTGGACATTGACGCCCCTCTCGAGGTAATATCGAACCGGTTCGATACATACGTGAGTATGCAAATACGTAAACAACAAACAGGCAGACGCGCACACATTGCACCCGCACCCATGAACCAAGGGAGGTCCCATGAAAAACAAAGTGCAGCTCATCACCTACGCCGATCGCCTCGGCGACGGCACCCTCAGCTCGATGACCGACATCCTGCGCACCCGTTTCGACGGCGTGTATGACGGCGTGCATATCCTGCCGTTCTTCACTCCATTCGACGGCGCGGATGCAGGCTTCGACCCCATCGACCACACCAAGGTCGACCCGCGCCTCGGCGGCTGGGACGATGTCGCCGAACTTTCCAAGACCCACGGCATCATGGTCGACGCCATCGTCAACCACATGAGCTGGGAATCCAAGCAGTTCCAAGACGTGCTTGAAAAGGGCGAGGAATCCGAGTATTACCCGATGTTCCTGACCATGAGTTCCGTCTTTCCGAACGGCGCGACCGAAGAGGATCTGGCCGGCATCTACCGTCCGCGCCCGGGTCTGCCGTTCACCCACTACAAGTTCGCGGGCAAGACTCGCCTGGTCTGGGTCAGCTTCACCCCGCAGCAGGTCGATATCGACACGGATTCCGACAAAGGCTGGGAATACCTGATGTCGATTTTCGACCAGATGGCCGCATCCCACGTCAGCTACATTCGTCTTGACGCCGTCGGCTACGGTGCCAAGGAAGCCGGTACCAGCTGCTTCATGACGCCGAAAACGTTCAAGCTCATCTCCCGCCTGCGCGAGGAGGGCGTCAAGCGCGGCTTGGAAATCCTCATCGAAGTGCATTCCTACTACAAGAAGCAGGTCGAGATCGCGTCGAAGGTCGATCGCGTCTACGATTTCGCCCTTCCGCCGCTGCTGCTGCATTCGCTGAATACCGGTCATGTCGAGCCGGTCGCGCATTGGACCGACATCCGTCCGAACAATGCCGTCACCGTACTTGACACGCATGATGGCATCGGCGTGATCGACATCGGTTCCGATCAGCTGGACCGTTCGCTCAAGGGGCTCGTGCCGGATGAGGATGTCGACAATCTCGTCAACGCCATTCATGCGAACACTCACGGCGAATCGCAGGCCGCTACCGGTGCCGCCGCATCCAATCTTGACCTGTATCAGGTCAACAGCACCTACTATTCGGCGCTGGGATGCAACGATCAGCACTATATTGCGGCTCGCGCGGTGCAGTTCTTCCTGCCGGGCGTTCCGCAGGTCTACTATGTCGGCGCGCTTGCCGGCAAGAACGACATGGAGCTGCTGCGCAAGACCAACAATGGCCGCGATATCAATCGCCATTACTATTCCACGGCTGAGATCGACGAGAATCTGCAGCGTCCGGTGGTGAAGGCACTGAACGCGCTTGCCAAGTTCCGCAACGAGCTTGATGCGTTCGATGGCACCTTCTCGTACAGCGCCGACGGCGATACGTCCATCAGCTTCACGTGGGAGGGCACGACCACTCAGGCCACGCTCACGTTTGAGCCGGGCCGTGGTCTTGGTGTGGAGAACACCGCGTCCGTCGCCACGCTCGAATGGCGTGATGCCGCCGGTGAGCACCGCACGGACGATCTGATCGCCAATCCGCCGGTCGTGGCCTGATTCAGCCTCGCCTGATCCGGTCGCTGCCTGACCGCGCATAAATCCATAAATCTGTAATCGTCCTTCCTGTCACCTCTCCTTCAGGAAGGACGATTCGCATTTTCGTTTTTTCGAGCAATCGTCTTATCGGGAAAACAATTTTCCCGGGAATCAGCTGAAATCCCAGCAAAAACGGGTAAGGTGAGCTTATGTCAAAGATGTCAAAGCTTTTCGATCAAGACAACATGTTTTTCGCCATTATGGGCGTGCTGTTCGATCTGATTATTCTCAACGTGCTCACGCTGTTGTGCTGTATGCGCGGTTTTTCATCTATATGATTCCGCTGCTGGTTTTGATGGGCGCTACGTTGCCGCAATATTGTTGCGCATGAGACTCACACAACCGGTCCGGATGCGAAGCGATAATCGCATCCGGGCTTTTCTTATGCGATATCGATTCTTATGCGATATCGATATTGAGATTGCCATCGCATGTTTCTGCTGTCTGACAGGACGTATTGATATGGTTGATTTCGCCGAAAGAATCGCTCGAATGCACTGGTGCAGTGCGTCCGGGCGATTTTCATATGTGCTGAATACCGTGTGACATTTCGAAACGAGCAACGAAATAGAAGCAAGAACGAGAAGCGACAATACAAAACAGGAAAAACAGGAATAGAAACAAGAGATGACTGAAGATAATCAACATAATGCAGGTGAGCAGCAGACTCCAATGCAGCCGCAACCGCTGCCGGGCCAGGTGTTCGTACGCCCCGGTATCGATGACCGTCCCGATTACGAAAAAACGCTGACCGAAGAGACCAAAGCGGCCCTGAAGCGCTTGGCCGTACAGCAGAATCCGCGCGTGCCCGAGGCTTCCAACGAGCGTCCGGAAGTGCAGCAGACCCTCATCAACACGGAAGGCGGCTCCCCGCTGACCGCGTTCGCCCATCTCGACGCCGCTGTGCCGAACCTCGAATCGTCGTTCCTTGACCTGCGCGATCCGATGACCGCGCCCGACGGCACCACGCCCACCAAACCGCAGGTGCATCGTCTCACCGCCGGCTTCGCGCTTGGTGCGCTGCTGTTCACCGCGCCGATGGCCGCGCTCAACTCTGTGCTCATTCCGCAGACCATCAGCCGTCTTTCCGGCACCGACCGCGTCACCGATCTGGCGCTGCTCAGCGTCGTCGGCACGCTGTTGACGTTCCTGATGAACGCGTGGATTTCCGTCGGATCCGACCATTCGTACTGCCCGCTGGGCCGCCGCACCCCGTGGATCATCGCCGGCACGGTGCTGACCGCCACGTCGGTGGCGATTCTTTCCGCATGCGATTTCATGCCGTTGGTCATCGTGTTCTGGCTGTTTACGCTGATCGGACATGCGATGGTATCGATGCCGCTGGCGGCCGCTTTCGGTGAGCGCGTGCCTGACAAGTTCCGTGATCGTGCGGACGCGTGGCGTGGCGTTGGCCAAGCGTTCGGCCAGGTGTTGGGCATTATCGCGGCCGTTTCGATTACGTGGGCTGCCGACGATTCCGGTTGGGATGGCACCACGCGTTTCGCCATGATGGTGTTTGCGTTGTGCCTGGTGGTGGCTGGTGTGGCTACGTTGCTGGTGTTGCCGTTTGAGGGTTCCAGCAGCTATTTGCCTCGTGAGGGTGTGAAGAAGGGCGATTATTTTTCGCAGTATCGTCCGCCGAAGGGCGCTCCGAAGTTCTTCATTGCGTTTGCCGCGCGCATGTTTGCCATCGCAGCCACTTCCGGCATTGCGATTTACCAGTGGTATCTTGCGCAGGATGGTTTGGGCGATGTTTCGCAGGTCACCATGTTTGGTTTGTCCGGAGCGGCTGCGGTTATGTCGATGATGGCCGTTGCCGCGTTCGTCGGCTCGCTGTTGGCTGCGCTGCTGCTTGGCCGCATCGCCCGCGCTTTCAAAGATTCCCGTATTCCCGCGATTGCCGCCTGCTTGTTGTTTGTGGTTGCTGTGGTGCTTCCGTTGACGCCGATCGATAGTGCTATGGCGGTCGCGCTGTATGCGCTGTTTGCAGGTTTCGCGTATGTGGTGTATGACGGCGTGAGCCAAGGGTTGAATCTTGCGACGTTGCCGGATATACGTTCCGTTGGTCGTTCGTTGGCTGCGTTCAGTTTGGCGAATACGTTCGGTTCGTTGATTGGCGCTGTCGTTTGCGCGATTGCGATTGCGGTGACTGGCGAGTATCTGCTGATTTTCGCTGTTGCCGCCGGTTGCATGGCTGTTGCGGGCGTGCTGACGTTGCTGCTGAAATGATTTGGATGACCTGAGATAATCCGAGAAACGAATATCAAATTCAAAATTGCGCGTCCACATAGTGAACCTTTAGTAGAAAGGGTCTGTGGACGCGCTTATCTTTACGGCTTAGTTCGAGCGGATAATCCGCCGAATACAAGACTTTGCGAAAGGAGGTTCGCCACGATGAACGGAATGGTTGCACGCGTACTGCTGTCCGCACGAATTATTATTCCGCTTTCGTTGGCGGACTGATTCGAGCAATGCAGCTTCAATCCCTCGCCAACGGAGGCAGGGTTTGAGGCGCGCAAAACACACACGTTGATGGCCCTGCATGCTGCGGGGTCTTTTTGTTGCCGCCCACAAGGCGTAAGGCAACGAAATGAAGACTGCACACAAGAGAATAGAAGAAAGACGTTATCGGCGCATGTTGGGAGCCGGCAACGCATGACAGACGTAACAGGAGTAATCCAATGAGTGCAGTCGAAGCAGCCGCTGGCAAAGCGCAGGCAATGGTGCGCGATTCGGTGAAAACCGTGATCGCCGCTTCCATGGTCGGCACCGCCATTGAGTTCTACGACTTCTACGCATACGGCACCGCCGCTGCGAACTATTTCCCGAAGGTGTTCTTCGGAGACACCACCAATCCGACTGTCGCACTGCTGGCCAGCCTGCTGACCTTCGCCATCGCGTTCATCGCACGCCCGCTCGGATCCTTGGTGTTCGGCCATTTCGGCGACCGCATGGGCCGCAAGACCACGCTGGTGGTTTCGCTGTTGACCATGGGCATCGCCACGTTCCTGATCGGCTGCCTGCCGACTTACAGCCAGTGGGGCATTGTGGCTGTCGCCGCGCTGTGCCTGTGCCGTTTCGTGCAGGGCATCGGTCTGGGCGGCGAATGGTCGGGTGCCGCTTTGGTGGCCACCGAGAACGCTCCGGAAGACAAGCGCGCGCTGTATGGCTCCTTCCCGGAATTGGGCGCTCCGATCGGTTTCTTCCTGTCGAACGGTACCTACTTCCTGTTGGAAACGTTCAACGATGACGATGCGATGCTGGCATGGGGCTGGCGTGTGCCGTTCCTGCTGTCCGCAGTGCTGGTGATCGTCGGTCTTGTGGTGCGCGTGCAGATGGAGGAGACTCCGATCTTCCGCATGGCCCAGGAGCAGAAGAAGGTCGTCAAGTCCCCGTTGACCGAAGTGTTCAAGAAGAGCTGGAAGGAAGTCATCCAAGCCACGTTCCTGGTGGCCGTTACCTACACGCTGTTCTACACGCTGGCAACCTGGTCCCTCGCTTGGGGCACCAAAACCGTCGAGCAGGGCGGCGGAGACCTTGGTTTCACCAATCGTGAATACCTGCTCATGCTGATGCTTGCCATCTGCGTGTTCGCCGCGTTCATCGTCATTTCCTGCGTGAACGCCGATAAATTCGGCCGCAAGCGCGTGATCGTCATCTCGTCCTGCTGCCTCGTGGCATTCGCGCTGCTCTTCCCGTTCCTGCTTGATCCGTCGGTCGTCGGCCAGCGTAACTTCGCCGCCAACCTGCTGTTCCTATGCATCGGCTTCGCGTTGATGGGCACCGCATTCGGTCCGATCGGCGCGTTCCTGCCGGAGCTGTTCGACGCCAACGTGCGTTATTCCGGCTCCGGCATCGGCTACAACCTGGCCGCCATCGTCGGCGCGGCATTCGTGCCGACCATCGCCACTTGGCTGTCCCACCACTGGGGTGTGCACTCCGTCGGTCTGTACCTCGGCGTGATGGCCGTGTGCTGCCTTGTTGCGGTGCTGAGCTGCAAGGAGACTAAGGATGTTGATTTCACCAAGTGATCAATCGCCAAGTGCCGTTTGACCGGCTATTCAGCGACGTGTCAAGATGACATCGACGGAAGCCTTACTAAAAACGTTTGACGCGAATATAACCACTATGTGAACGTCAGCAAGCAACATAAAGAAAGCGGGACTAAAACAGTTCCGCAGGAGAGGCGGGGTGGTTCCTCGGACACAATCCGGGGGAGTAATCTCCTAGGAACCATCGCCCGCTGTGAACAACCGAAACAAGAATTAAATATCGCGAGTTTGTTCGGGAATGCAAGTCCCGAATCGCTATAAAAAGAAAAATAAAGGAGCGCCTATTATGGCAGCAACTATCTGGTACGAGAAGGATGCCGATCTGTCCGTGTTCGATGGCAAGAAGGTGGCCATCCTCGGTTACGGTTCCCAGGGTCACGCCCACGCGCTGAACCTGCGCGATTCCGGTGTGGATGTCGTCGTCGGCCTGCGTCCTACCTCTAAGTCCGTGGAATACGCCAAGGAGCAGGGCCTCGAGGTCAAGCCTGTTGCCGAGGCCGTTGCCGAAGCCGACGTTGTGATGATCCTGCTGCCTGACCAGTACCAGGCCGCCGTGTACAAGAAGGACGTTGAGCCGAACCTGAAGCCGGGCGCTGCTCTGGCTTTCGCTCACGGCTTCAACATCCACTACGGCTACATCAAGCCGTCCGAGGATCATCCGGTGTTCATGGTCGCCCCGAAGGGCCCGGGCCACATCGTTCGTCGTGAGTACGCCGCCGGCCGTGGCGTTCCGGTCGTCGTGGCTGTGGAGCAGGATCCGGATGGCAAGACTTGGCCGCTGTGCCTGGCTTACGCCAAGGCTCTGGGCGCTCTGCGCGCAGGCGCCATCAAGACCACCTTCACCGAGGAGACCGAAACCGATCTGTTCGGTGAGCAGGACGTGCTCATGGGTGGCATCAACCACCTGTGCGATATGGGCTTCGATGTGCTGACCGAGGCTGGCTACCAGCCGGAGATCGCCTACTTCGAGGTGTTCCACGAGCTGAAGATGCTGGTGGATCTGGCCAACGAGGGTGGTCTGAACAAGGCTCGCTGGAGCTGCTCCGACACCGCTCAGTACGGCGATTACACCTCCACCGTCATCACTGAAGAGACCAAGAAGCGCATGCAGTACCAGCTCAAGCGCATTCAGGACGGCTCCTTCGCCAAGGAGTTCATGGATGATCAGGCCGCTGGCGCTCCGAAGTTCAAGGAGCTGCAGGAAGAGTACAGCCACCCGCACCTGGAGACCGTTGGTCCGAAGCTGCGCGCCATGTTCTCTTGGAACAACCAGACGGACGCCGATGCCGATATGGCCGAGTCCTTCAACGGCAAGATCGCTCGTACCCAGGTTCAGTGATTTCGCTGTAGCGGCTGCATGTTAAGGGCCGCTGAATAACGTAGTAGCGCAATATGCGCGAAACGTGTTGGAAGCCACCGTCTCACCGCGGTGGCTTCTTTTTGTTGCTGTGTTGTTTTATGACTGGGATATTTCGTATGCGGGATCGCAGTACTGATTGTCGGGGGAACCGCACGGCTAGGCGTTGGCCCACTTTGTGGACTCAATGCTTATTTAGGAAGGGACGGGAGTAGGATAGACCCCAGTTTGCAGGACAAAATCCATGCACAAAAACACGCGAATTCATCTGCGAATGGTAGAAACCCGAGCGCCGGGAGGCGTTCACCCCACTACATAAAAAGGAGTGCCAAGTACAATGGCTGCACAAATCTGGTACGAGAACGACGGCGATCTCTCGGTCCTCGAAGGTAAGAAGGTTGCCATCATCGGTTACGGTTCCCAGGGTCACGCTCATGCGTTGAACCTGCGCGATTCCGGTGTGGACGTCGTCGTTGGCCTGCGTCCGACCTCCAAGTCCGTCGAGCACGCCAAGGAGCAGGGTCTGGAAGTCAAGTCCGTTCCGGAAGCTGCTGCTGAGGCCGATATCATCATGATTCTGGCTCCGGATCAGTACCAGCGCACCATCTGGGCCAATGACATCGAGCCGAACATCAAGCCGGGCGCAGCTGTTGCTTTCGCTCACGGCTTCAACATCCACTACGGCTACATCAAGCCGTCCGAGGATCATCCGGTGTTCATGGTCGCCCCGAAGGGCCCGGGCCACATCGTTCGTCGTGAGTACGCCGCCGGCCGTGGCGTTCCGGTCGTCGTGGCTGTGGAGCAGGATCCGGATGGCAAGACTTGGCCGCTGTGCCTGGCTTACGCCAAGGCTCTGGGCGCTCTGCGCGCAGGCGCCATCAAGACCACCTTCACCGAGGAGACCGAAACCGATCTGTTCGGCGAGCAGAATGTGCTCATGGGCGGCGTGAACAAGCTTGTTGAAATGGGCTTCGAGGTCCTCACCGACGCCGGCTACCAGCCTGAAATCGCCTACTTCGAGGTCTGCCACGAGTTGAAGATGCTCGTCGACCTCATGAACGAGGGCGGTCTGAACAAGGCTCGCTGGTCCTGCTCCGACACCGCCCAGTACGGCGACTACACCAACACCTGCATCGACGAGCACGTGCGTGAGCGCATGCAGTACCACCTGCAGCGCATCCAGGACGGCTCCTTCGCCAAGGAGTTCATCGAGGACCAGGACGCTGGCGCTCCGAAGTTCAAGGCTCTGCAGGAAGAGTACGGCAACGTCCGCATCGAGACCGTCGGTCCGAAGCTGCGCGCCATGTTCTCCTGGAACAACGGCAAGGATGACGACGCTGATATGGCCACCTTCACCGGCAAGATCGCCCGTGGCTGATGTGGCTCATTCGGCTAATCGCTGAGTCTTTTACAAGACCGCTGCCCTTACGGGTGGCGGTCTTTTTTGTATGTTCTGTCGCATATTGTTCTAGGATAGATATGTACGGTTTCTTACGGTTTTTCTATAGGAAGAGATGTCATGGTCACTGCGACTGGTCCCGCACCTGGTTCTGAAATGACAACGTCGGCTGAACCTACCGAAGACCGTAGCACGTCAGGAGTTCTGCACGTCGCCGCGATTTTCGCCTCGCATATGGTGTTGCAGCGTAACAAGCCCATCGCCGTGTTCGGCGCGCTTGATGCCGATTGCGCCGGACTTGAGGTTTCCGCGGAAATCCGCGATTTCGATGGTTCCGTGATCGTGCAGGCGCATGCGTACGCCTCCAAAGAGATCAAGAACGGTTTTTCACCGTGGCGCGTCATGCTGCCGGCACAGCCCGAAGGTGGCCCTTACACGTTGCGCGTCACCGCAGGCAACGATTTCATCGAATATTATGACGTGCTTATCGGCGAAGTATGGCTGGCCGGCGGTCAAAGCAATATGGAACTTGAATTGCGCAACAGTGAAGACGCCGAGGAAGCCCTCGATAACTGTGCCGATCCGTTACTGCGCTTCTACAATGTGCCGAAAACCGGTGTGATCAATCGCAACGCCGAACATGCGGCAAGCTGGCAGGAATCATCGCCTGAAAATAGTGGCGTAATGAGTGCGGTAGCGTACTATTTTGCGCGAAAACTGCGTGATGAACTTGATTCCGACCTTCCGATCGGCATTATCGACTGTTATATCGGGGGTACGTCGATCAGTTGCTGGACGAGCGAAGATGCACTGAATTCCAGCGAATCCGGGCGCGGCTATCTTGCGCGCTATGAGCAGGCGATCGCAGGTAAAACGCAGGAACAGTTCGATTTGGAGTACGGCGAATGGCAGTCGCGTTCTGATACGTGGAATGCGTCGATCGCAGCCGCCCGCGAAGACGATCCTGATGTGACGTGGGATACGCTGACCCAACAGTATGGCGAATGCCCGTGGCCGCCGCCGATGACGCCGACCTCGCAGTGGCGTCCGTCAGGCGCGTTCCATGCCATGCTGGAGCGCATTGTGCCTTACTCCTTGGCGGGATTCCTATGGTATCAGGGCGAGGAAGACGAGCCGTATTGCGGATCCTACCGTGAGTTGCTGGGCATGATGATTGGTGAATGGCGTGCGCTGTGGAGCGAAAGCCTGCCGTTCCTGATCGTGCAATTGCCGCAGTGGATTGACAAGAAGGTCGACGAGGGCGACGGCGATCCGATGCTGTGGCCGGTGTTGCGCGAGGCCCAGTGGGATGCCGCGCAGTCCATCGACAATGTGTTCGCCATCTGCACTATGGATTGCGGCGAATACAACAACATTCATCCGGTTGATAAACGTACACCGGGCGAGCGTCTAGGCAATTGTGCGCTTCGCCAAGTGTATGGTATGAGCCGTATTCCGGTGTATGGGCCGACTGTGCTGGGTTTCCGCTGCGACGAAGGCGGCCGCGTACGCCTGTTCTTCCGGTACGCGCACGGCCTGCATTTCAGCGGTACTACGCCCGACAGTTTTGGTGACGAGTTCGCCAAGAGCCTGCCTTCGCTGGTGCGTCTGCCGGAACGTTCCGGTTTCGAGCTTGCCGGTGCCGATGGTGTGTTCCATCCGGCCTACGCCGCGATTTTCGTGGATTGCGATATTGACGATCTGGTCAACGCAAAGGTCAACGTGGTCGATTACAACGCCACGGAATTCGGTATTCCGATCAACAGCCGCAGTATCGGCACGATTACGTTGGCCACGCCGGAAGTGCCAGCGCCGGTGATGATGCGCTACGCATGGCGTAGCTGGGGTCCGGCACCGTTGTTTAATGACAATAATCTGCCTGCTCACCCATTCAAGCTGGACCTGACCGATCACACCGACTCTGATCACGCTGAATAATCACGTTAGATAGTTGCGTTGAACGGCTGCGTCACATGATTGTCGATAGTTGACGATGCATAGCGTGCGATTGCTGTGCTTATAGTGTGCTGCAATCGCACGCTTTATATTGCGATTGAAGTCCTGCTGATCGCACGTCAGTCAAATACGAATCAAATACCAGTCAAATAAAAAATCGTTGGAAAATCAACGTTTTTGCGATTTATGCCACCAAAATCGCAGAAACGAATCAAATAAAATGCGCTGCACTGCGAGCGCATAGGCTATTGCCAGAGGTCCGGGCCGAATGATTCCAGGTATGCGGTCAGTTCGGCGGCCATCTGTTCGTCTTCCGGAACGCGCGGATGGCCATCCGTGCCGCAACCATTGCGTGAATACAAGAAATGTTTTACGTGAAACTCGCCCTCAGTGCCGCGGCCGTTGCCGTGGAAGATGGCGTGGAACTTACCGTCACAGCCAAGAGCTACGTGCGCGACCTGTTCTGCATGGCAGATAAGGTCGACGCGAAGGCTTCGGTGGCCGAGGGCATGGTCTCGCTGCTTCCGGGCGAAAGCGTCGTGCTGCATATCGCCACTGCCGATGCCGCAGCGCTTGCCGCTCCGGGTGCGTTCGCAGCCGCCAACGTGCTGCGTTCCGCCAACGATCCGAAGCGCGAATGGTGAGCTTCCGCGAGTACGCCGTCTACTGAAGCGGTAGAAGAGTGGATAGAGGACTACTGAAATTTCAGTTGACGTGTTCGGTTGAGTAAAAACATAAGTTGAAGCGCCGCCAACCTTAAGAAACGAAAGTGTTGTGAACGCTGACTTTTCAAGAGGTTGGTCGGCGCTTTTACTGTACGATGTAGATGAACCGTTTAAGTTGCGATTTAAGTTAAGAAGAAGGACACGGACATGCCTATTCAAAAAAGCAAGGTGACGATTTTTGACGTTGCCAAGGCTTCGGGAGTCTCTAGTAGCGCCGTTTCGTATGCGCTCAACGGCAAGTCTGGTGTTTCCGATGTGACTCGAGACAAAGTGTTGAAGGTCGCACACGAACTGGGATGGAAGCCGAATGGCGCGGCACAGGCGCTGGCCAAGGCGAAGACGCAGCGCGTGGGTCTAGTGTTGGGTTACGACCCGAAGCTGCTTTCCGTCGAATCCTACATGATGGAACTTATTTCCGGTCTTGGCGCCGAGCTGGAAAAATACGATTATTCTCTGCTGGTACGCATGGCCGTGGGTGAGGACGCGAAGCTTTCGATCATCGATGATTGGATTGCTACTGGCAACGTCGACGCCATGCTGCTCGTCAATGTCGAGCTTGGAGACCCTTGCGTTGCCTTGCTTGAGGAGCATGAGGAGATGCCGGTGCTTGCCATTGCCGATGCCTCCGTGGTCGGCAATCTGCCGAGTCTGTCAAGCGCCGACGCCGATGCCGTGCGCCGAGCGGTGCGATACCTGTATGATCTCGGGCATCGTCAGATCGCCCGCGTCGGCGGTCCCGAATCGCTTGCGCACTCGTATATTCGCGATTCCGCCTTTGCGGACGTCGCTTCCGAGCTGGGCATGCGTTATCGTTGCCTGCACACCGACTACACGCCGGAAACCGGTCGCGAGGCCACGAAGCGCCTGCTGGCGTTCTCTGAGCATCCGACGGCGATCATCTACGACAATGATGTGATGGCGTTGGCTGGCCTTGGCGTGGCAGCTTCGCAAGGCATCAAAGTACCGGAGGAAATCTCCATCATGTCGTGGGATGATTCCCTCATGTGCACCGCGGCGTATCCGAACCTGACCGCCATGGGCCGTGACGTGGTCGATACCGGTAAGCAGGCCGCCGGATTGCTGCTCAAGCTGATCGGCGGCGAGCGTGTGGGGCATCTGATGGAAGGGCCGTACGAATTGCGTGCCCGCGCTTCGACCGGTCCCGCTCCGGCAGCGGAATAAGATGCGATGATGAGTTAATGCGATGATGAATTAAAAAATTGCGATTGCGCATTTGCTGCGCCCCGACAAGGGCAGGATGAAAGCGAGCAGCGAGCCGATCGCGGCGATCGCCGCAAGGGTTACGCCATACAGGATTGCGACGGTGTTGCCGGACTGCTTCGACAGGTACCACAGGTCGAACGGCGCGAGTCCCCAGAACAGCCCGGGAATCGCGGATTGGAAATCAAAATCTGAAATCTGAAATCGTAATCTGAAATCAAAAAGCGCCCGTGCCCCTCGCTTGAGGCATGGGCGCATTGTTGCCTTACGACTTCAGGCGCGCTTCTGTGTGATCTGATAGGCGGCGAACAGCACGACCAGCCAAATCACGCCGGCGACCACTGCGATGCGATAGCTTGCGGAGAAGCACATCAGCACCACGACCAGCAGCATGAACGCGATCACCACATACGGCGTCACCTTGGCGAACGGCAGCTTGAACGCAAGTTTGTCAAGTGCTTCCTGGCCCTTCAATCCCTTCAAATCATTCGGACCGTCGCCGGCGGCGACAACGCGACGGAACTTAATTTCCGTAATCATGATCATGATCCAATTAATCGCAGCGGCAATCGTGGCAATCGACATCAAATAATTGAACGCGAAATCAGGCCACACGAACACCACCACCACGGCGATCGCAATGATGATGGCCGACGTGATCACACCCCCGACCGGAACGCCGCGCTTGTTCAGGCGGCCCAGATACGCGGGCGCATTGCCCTGCTTCGCCAACGAATACAGCATGCGCGAGTTCGCGTACAGGCCGGAGTTGTACACGCTCATCACGGCGGTCAAGCACACGAAATTCAGAATGCCGGCGGCCGCATGCACGCCCACCGAGTCGAAAATCTGCACGAACGGGCTGGAATTGCCGTCGATCGTGCTCCACGGCACCACAGCCATAATCACGCCGAGCGCGCAGATGTAGAACACGAGAATACGCCAGATAATGCCGTTCGTGGCCTTCGGGATGGTGGTGCGCGGATTTTCGGTTTCGCCCGCGGTGATGCCGATGAGCTCGGTGCCGCCGAAGCTGAACATCACCACGACCAGCGCCATCAGCAGGCCGGTCCACGTGCCGTCCGCATTGCGAGACATCAGGCCATGCGGCAGGAATCCGCCGTCAACGGTAAACCAGTTGGCGAACGACGCGCGAATGCCCGAAGCGGTCGGCACATTCGCGATGATCACATACAAACCGCCGAAAATCATGGCAAGCACGGCCACGATCTTGATGATGGCGAACCAGAATTCAAATTCGCCGAACTTGTTCACGCCCATAAGATTCAGCGCCGCGATGGCCACCAGGAACACCGCCGCCGACACCCACTTCGGAATGTTCGGGAACCAGTAATTCACGAACGAGCCAACCACGGCCAACTCCACCATGGCCACGAGCACGTAGTTGAACCAGTAATTCCAGCCGGAAATAAAGCCGGCTCGCTTCGACCAGTACTGCGTGGCGTAATAGCTGAACGCGCCCGCCTTCGGATCCTCGACCGCCATTTCGGACAGGGCGCGCACGATCAGGAAAATCGCCAGACCGCCGATCAGATAGGCGAGCAGAATGGCCGGGCCCGCCAGCTGAATCGACTCGCTGGAACCATAGAACAGGCCGGTGCCGATCGCGCCGCCCAATGCGATCAATTGAATATGACGATTCTTCAAAGACTTGCGCAGCGTCGGCGGAACCGGCACATCGTCGGTTTCGCGCGGTTTCTTCGCAACGGTTGCGTCGCTCATGAATGCTTCCTCTTCTTGGGTGCCTCGGCAATATTCGGCAAATTCGGCAAAAGTTTGCGATCTTGGCGATGTTGCGTTCGGCAGTAGTGGTAGGTGACGCGCCTATGGTTTTTGGTATGGCGCGTCTTCCCCGATTGTAGCTGTAGCGCGTGGATTCGGTTTCATAGTGTTCAATAGTTCGATAGTTCAATAAAATGAAGGTTTTGGGAGCAATGGTTGGTGCTGCTTGAGCGCTACGGGCTGGAGGTCGTCATGGCATTCATCAAAGACATGGTGCGTATGTGGTTGCATGCGTGGAAGCGATTCATCTCCATCGCACTGATCTCGTTGCTGGGCGTCGCCGTGCTTACGGGCATTTACGCGGGTTGCCGAGACGCTTTTCTTGCGACGGATCGTTTTTTCGACACCCAAGGATTGCACGACATTCAGGTGTTGTCGACGGCCGGATTGACCGATGACGATATTGCCGCGCTCCGTAAGATTTCCGGTGTTGCGAAAGTGCAGGGCGAACGTTCGCAAACTGTGACCGTCGATCTGAACGGCAAAAAAACCGTGACCATGCAGGAGATCGGCACGAACGGCATTGACCAGCCGTATTTGCAAAGTGGCCGTATGCCTGAAAAGTCCGGTGAGATCGCGGTGACGCGCAAATTCATCAAGGATTCCGGATATAAAAAGGGCGACCATATTACGGTGACACCGCAGGATTCGGCGTCTTCTTCTGTGTCCGCTTCTGCAGAATCGGACAATCAAACGGGCGAAAACGGGTCCCAGATGTCCGATTCTGCAGAATCGGACACGCAGGATGGCAAACGTGCCGCACGGGTGACCGATTCTGGTGAATCGGACAATCAGGCACCGAGCTTTCCCACCGAACTGACTATTGTGGGCGTGGTGCTTGACCCGCAGGATCTCACCAATCCAGACGGCTATTCGGGTACGAACGCGTTCCGTTCCTCCGCCACCAGCGACTACACGTTCTTTGCGCCGTCCGACGGTGTGACCGGCAGCATGTACACGGCCGTCACCATTCTCGTGAAAGGCGCCGCCGACAAGGACTCGTTCAGTGACGTGTACGACGACACCGTCAGCGAAGTAGCTGACCGCATCGACGGCACGGTGCGAACCAATCGCCAGAAAGCGCGTCATCAGGAACTACTCGACGCTGGAACCAAACAAATCGACGAGGCGAAAGCGCAAACCGACAAACAGTTCGCCGCAGCGCAACAGCAGATCGACAGCAATCGCAGCCAGCTCAACCAGCAAATCGACCAAATCGTCAATATGCAGGCGGGCGCGGCTGCAGGATCCCTCGACGAAACAACCCGTGAAACACTACGTGAAACGGTAATTGCCGCAAGCCCGCAATTAGCGGAAGCCAAAGCGCAACTCGACCAGGCGCAATCGAAATTGGACCAGCAGAAAAAAGACACCGAACGGACACTGCAATCCAAGCAAAACGAGCTGGAAGACAGCATTCCGCAAGTGCGTTGGTATGTGCAGGACCGGTCGCAAATCGGCGGATTCAGCTCGCTGAAATCTGATCTGGAATCCATCCAATCGCTGGGCAACGCATTCCCGATCGTGTTCTTGCTCGTGGCGGTGATGATGAGTCTGACCGCCATGGCGCGCATGGTCGAAGAGGATCGCGGGCTGATCGGCACATACACAGGGCTCGGCTACGGGCGTCTTGCGGTCGCCTCACGATACCTGTTGTTCGCGCTGTTCGCCTGCCTGATCGGCGGTGGACTCGGCCTGATCGCAGGCTTCCTTGGCATTCCGGCGTTCCTGCTCGTCGTATTGCGAGGCTTGTATGTGATGCCGGACGTACGCTTGGCATACGACTGGCTGTACGGAACGGCCGGAGTCGCGCTGTTCGTGGTCGGCGTGCTTGCCGCAACCGTGTATGCGTGCGCGCAGGAAATGCGACAGAAGCCGGCCAGTCTCATGCGTCCGAAAGCGCCGCGTGCAGGATCGCGCATTCTACTGGAGCGTATCAAGCCGTTGTGGAATCGCATGAGCTTCCTCGGCAAAGTCACGGCGCGCAACATTTTCCGTTTCAAATCGCGTCTGATCATGACGGTCGGCGGCGTGGCCGGCTGCACCGCGCTGATTGTGTGCGGACTCGCGATCAACGACACCGTTGCCGCATTGGGTGCGAAACAGTATCAGGACGTGTATCAGTACGATTTGATGGTGGTCGCGAACGATGATGACGCTGATGCGATGCGGCAGAAAGTCGCTTCGGATGGTCACGTCACGTCGAGCATGGACGTGCGCGTTGAATCGGGTGATTTGACCGGCGATTCGGGGAGCGAAAGCATTCAGCTGGTTGCCGTGCCCGACAGTGAACGCAGCGAGTTCGGCAAGATGGTCACGTTGCAGCCGGTGCGCTCCAGTTGGGTGGATGGTGCGGCCGATACGGTAAGTCTGGGCGATGACGGCGTGATCGTATCGCAGTCCGCGGCAAGCGCGATGGGCGTCAAAGCGGGCGGTATGGTAACGCTGACCAACGGTGACGATATGCAGGCCGAAGCGCATGTCAGCGCGGTGATCCGCAGTGTGATCGGATCGGACGTGTATGTGAGCGAAACCTATTATCGCCAGCTGTTCGATACTGCTGCATCCGGCACGTCTTCCGCATCTTCCGCGTCCGATTCTGGAGAATCGGACAATCAAAACGGCGAATCCGGTACCTCGAATGGCGCATCGTCAAACGGCCAACAATTGGTGTGGAACGCCATGTATGCGAAGCTCAAAGGTTCAGGCGAATCCCAGGCCGCCTATGCGGAAAAGCTGGAAGACGACGATGCGGTCATGAAAGCCGTGAGCTGCGCGCACATGGCGGAAAGCTTCAAATTCGATCTGATGGGTGCGGTGGTCGCGCTGATCGTGGCGCTCGCGGGCGGGCTCGCGCTCGTGGTGTTGTTCACGCTCGCCAACACCAACGTGTCAGAACGTGAACGCGAGATGGCCACGCTCAAGGTGCTCGGATTCTTCGACAAAGAGGTTCACCACTATGTGAACCGTGAAATGATGGTGCTCACCATGATGGGCGTGGTGCTGGGCTTGCCGCTCGGACGTTTCGTCGGCGGATTGCTGACGGCCGCGTTGAACATGCCCGCACTGTATTTCGAAGTGGAATGCAAGCCGTTGAGCTATGTGATTGCGGCCGGCGCGACCATGGCTTTCGCGCTGCTCGTGCAGTTGTTCGTGAATCCGGTGTTGGATCGTATCGACCCGATTAGTTCGCTCAAATCCGTCGAATAGGCGCATGTCTGAATGTCCGATTCTCCAGAATCGGACAACTAGACGGGTAAAAGTGCGTTACGGTTGTCCGTTTCTCCAGAATCGGACACTTAGAGTGCCGGAAAGGCTCGGATTCGCGTTTCAGTTCTTCGGATAACGGTAGTTGTGTGGCAGTTGCGTGGTGAGCTGCGGGTCCAGGCCGAGTTCCTTCAACTGCCGGTCGATTTCGCGGCGCGCACGTTTCACAAGTTCGGCTCGATATTCATCGCCATGTCCGGCATTGCTATGTGCCGCATCGCCATGTCCCATCGTTCCCATCTTCTCCAGTGCGTCCAATGTTTCCGCCATACGCTTGAGCCGGTCCTGATGGTGCAGCAGCGCACGCACCTGCGCATGTTCGTGCACGATCGTCCGCCAATCGGATGGTGTGTGTGCAATCTCCCGAACCGCGGTGACCGGATGTACGTCGGCCACCTGATATGTGATCGAGCCAAGCAGTGGCATTAGGAACACCGTAATCGCGCCGGCTGCGACCAGTGTTGACGCGGTGTCGCCTTGCATGGTGCCGACCTTCACCGCCAGTGACGTGACGGCGACGATGATCGGCAGCGCGGTCGTGCAATACAGCGCTACGGTGACGCGATGATGCGATGACAGCGGATTCTCGCGTTTGTCGAGCGATAGCGCAACATATACGGGCACCGCGCGAATCAGCATGAGCATTACGATGAACGCGACGAGCAGCGCGGGTCGGCCTGCCACGGCGCGCACGTTGATCGCGGCTCCTGACACCACGAAAAACACAGGAATAAGGAATCCGTAGCCGACGCCTTCCAGCTTCATTTCCAGCGACTTGCTGCCGTCGGGGATGATGTAACGCAGGATGAAGCCTGCGGCGAACGCGCCGAGCACCGCGTCAAGTTCGAACAGTGCAGAAATGGTGACAAGGAAGATGAGCAGGAATGTGGTCAGTCGCATGAGCGTTTGCGATGACGTGTTCGCGTTTTCCGTAAGGAAACGGTACAGGCGATGGCCGGTTTTCAGTGCTTTCGTGGGTAGCATTGCGCACAGTAGACAGATGGTAAGGAACGCGCCGAGCACGAGCATGGTCTGCCAGCCGGTTCGGGTGGATAGCAGGATGGCCATGGCAAGGATTGGGCCGAGTTCGCCCCACGTTCCGTACGAGATGATGGCGTCGCCGATGGGGGTGCCTTCGAGGTTGCGTTCCTTGAGAATCGGCATGAGTGTGCCGAGAGCGGTGGTGGTAAGTGCTATTACCGTGGCGATGCCGTTGATGCCTTGCTTTGCGAAGAATGGAAGCAGGGTCACGACGAGTCCGGCGAGCCCCAAGGTGATGATCCATGTGACAAGGCCGACTTTGCCTTGATGCCCGGCGAGTCGTTTTGGGTCGATTTCGTAGCCGGCGAGCAGGAATAGGAACGCCATGCCGAGCTCGCTCAAGAGTTTCACGGCGTCGTTCACCTCGATTACGCCCAGTCCGTACGGACCGAGTGCGGCTCCGGTGACGAGCAGCAGCACGGTTTGTGGAATGAACCTTCCTGGAATCAGCTGCGCCACAATCGGGCTGACGGCCGTCACCGCCATGATGATAGTCAATGAAACGAGCTCTTGCGTCATGTTTCTAGCCTAGTGAGTCTGCATGACGGTGTTCAAGGACGTGATGCCCCATGATGAGCCAAAGGGCACTCTGGGGCAAGGTTAAGTTTTTGTAAATTTTATGGGGGGGGGGTAATTCTATGAGCGTTACTATCTGTGCAAAATGGCGGAACTGTTTTGTTTTGAAGATGGAACTCCTTCTTTTCATTGGGGGAAGGGTGGGCTTTATTCGAGGGTTTTAACGAGGGTGCCAATGGGAAAGCTCCGATACGATTCTGAACCAAGCTGTTTAGGCAATATAGGGGGAGGGAAGAATGGTTGATGGAAAATTCACCGCAAAGGAGCGCGCGTATTTGGCCAGCCTTCCCGCAGTGGAAAGCGTGAGCGCGTCGCATATCCGGTATGCCGACAGTTTCCGCATCGAAGTCATGTGCAGATACAATGCGGGCGAATCGCCGGCCGCCATCTTCCGCGAGGCGGGTCTCGACCCGAAACTCATCGGATACAAACGCATTGAGCGGTGCATTGCACGCTGGAAAAAGCAGGAGGAACGAGACCGCCGCAACAGCAAGCGGGTGGACCGCGACGACCTGCGCGTCATTCGGCATCATGATCTTATGCGCGATGATGCGCAATCGTCGGCAACGGAATCGCAGGATGCGCTTTCGAAGCTCGCCCAAGCGCAACTCATCATCAACCAATGCGACGAATTGATCGCGAAACAGGCGTTGCGCATCGACGAACTGGAACGTGTGCTGCGAAAGCTTGTCGGGTGACGGCACGGTTGCGTGAGATGGAGGAAACGGCGGAATGGCATGACGGTCGTTGGCCGTCACCCGAAGAGGCTCCGATGGGTGGTCGACTTTCGTTGGAAAGTCGCTTTCCGTCGTTCGAAGAGGCGATTGACGTTGCCGACGAAATGCGTCAACGACGTCACGCTCGCGGCAAAACGCTGGCGATGCGTGCGATTGCGGCGCTGTTGATTGTCGCTGCGATCTGTATTGGCGGTTTTCCGGCGATGTTGCAGTATCGGTCGGCGCGTGATCTGTCGGGAACGTCGGTAAGATCCGCGCAGACGGTTGCGGGCTGGCCGTATCCGCAGGCGGATGACGCGTTCGCCGCGGCCCAGGACTATAACAAGCGGCTTGCGGAATCCGGACAGCCGATTTTGGGTGAGGCGAAGGATCCGTTCGCTGATGTGCGCGGAGGATCGCGTGCCAGTGTGTCCGATTCTGGTGAATCGGACAATGAAGCGGGTGAAAGTGGACCACAGTTGTCCGATTCTGGTGAATCGGACAATCAGAGTGGTGCGGGTACAGGCGCGGACGCCGGTTCCGCGGACGCTGGTTCCGCAAGCGCCAGTTCGGCGGACGCGGAGTACCGGAGTCTGTTGGATTCCGGCGGTGGCGTGATGGGTACGATTCGCATTCCGAAAATTTCCGTGAGACTGCCGATCTACCATGGCACCTCCGAATCGGCGCTCGCCTCGGGCGCGGGCCACCTGTACGGCAGCAGCCTGCCAGTCGGCGGCAAGAGCACGCATGCGGTGCTCACCGGGCATCGCGGACTGGTCGAGGCGGCCATGTTCACGCGGCTCGATGAAATGCGTGTCGGCGACTACTTCTACATCGAAGTGATGGGTCGAACGTTCGGCTATCAGGTGGACCGTATCACGGTGATCGAGCCGAACGACACGTCGCAGCTGAAAATCGTGCCTGGTGAGGATCGCGTGACCCTGATGACCTGCACGCCGTATGGCGTCAACACGCACCGTCTGCTGGTTTCGGCCACACGTTCCGCCATTCCAGATGAGATTCCCGCCGAAAACGACGCGGTGAAGGATGCCCGCGCGATTGGTGCGATCACAGGTATTGCGACTCTCGTAGTGGGCGTGTTGTTGGTTTGGTTGCGACGCAAGCCGTGGCATATTCGCAGGCATGCTGCTTGGTGGCCGAAGCGCGGCTGATTCGGTTACTGCATGAAGGCGTGTCTGACATGCAATTTGAATATAAAAACGTGGTTGGCGCACAAAAAATGCGTGATTTCCATTATTGACTAATGGTTACGAAAGTGTGAAGAAGCGTCATTGCAGTGATTATCCCATCGTTTCTTCGCGATAACGTCGGGTGCTCTTCGTGGGTGACTTGTGTTGCGATTCAGCAATTTCCATCGATTGTGCGATACCCGACTTTCCCGCACTTAGGGTGTACGCATGGCAGTCCCTTTTCCTCTAGCTTCCAGAGTTGAAGCACTGTCAGGATTTTCCGGGCACGTAGAAGATGTTGCGAATCTTGGCATGAAGAGAGGTTGCGCGTCGTAAGACGCGTGATTGCACAGGATTTAAGGGGATGCTCATGAGGCATGCACATGAATATGAGGCGAAGCCCAGGGGAGGACTTGCAAAACGTATAGTGGCTGTGCTCGCATCGGTCGCCATGCTGGGCGGCATGGGTTATGCCACCACCTCCGCCGCGCTTGCGGAAGATACGCCGACCACTGTGGAAACCACCACGGACCAGAGCGTGACCACTGCTAACGAAACGACCGGTGACGGTAACGCCACGGATAACGCGGGCGATACTTCCGTCGACCCTACGGGCACTGAATCCGATACCAACACTGGTACGGATACCGGCGTAAACACGGCGAATGCGGCAAATGCCGGAGATGCTACATCTTCGGATACGAACTCGCAGACTGATACCGCTTCGCCGCCCGATCCGCAAACTGTCAACGCCGAGCAAAATAGCCCTTCCGTAGTGGCGGATGTCACTGATTCCAACTGTATTTACGCTGGAACGAATGCTTTGCAGCGCGTGTGCTGGCTTGATATGTCCAAGTTCAGCTCAGAGACCGCCAAAGAAAACGCCGGCCAAAAAATGACCGTGAATCTCGGCGGCGGCCTGACCATGTCATTCACCGCGCAATATTCCGGCAATCGTACGGTCGTCGCCAGTGAAGTGCCAACGTGGGATGAGCGTACATACCAAGGTGAAGCTGGACATCACGCAATCTTCGGTGTTGAGGGATATTCTGATTTCCCAGCCGGAAGCAAGCCCGCGCTATATCAAAACGATGGATATCAGAACGATTCGAGGATACAGCTTTCAAAGATCACCATTGCTAAAGACGGTCAGAACGTAACTAATCTGCAGTATTCGTTCGTTATGGCGGATGCGGAAAGCACTAACAAAGACGAGCAAATGGTGTACGCCTCCAGTTCCGCGATTACGCAACTGGGATCTTATCCAACAGACGGTAGCAATTACAGTTTCTGTAAGCCGCAATTTTCGACTGACAATCAAACCATAACTTGCACGGGTAAGGATGGAGACAGCGTACCTCAAGGCATTCGTCTGTATACAACGTCCACTCCAACTCAGGTTTCCATTGAGATGAAGAACAGTGGTTATGGCTCAAGGCAGGGTGCGGCGTTCGGCGTTATTTTCTCGCAGGCTGTTGCGAAGATCACCGTCAATGGCGATACGAGCGCAACATTTAATGCTGGTGTTTTGGGCGAAACTGGAAGTCTTGAATCGGGTGTGATCTCGTCAGGAACCAGGGAAAGCGGCACCTTGCCAATCCTCGCCGCCGCCGGTGAAAAGAAAACGGTTCGTTTCTACCTGACAAGCACCACGACGGACTGGTCTAAGTATGACGTAGCATTCGAAGGCACTGACAATGGCAAGGTTGTTTCCGGCCTTGCGATTCAGACAGATGAATATGGACATCGTTACGTTGACATGACTGTTGCGGCCGATCATACGGTGCAAGGTCACTTTACGGTGACTGCCAAGCCTGAGCCGCTTGGAGTGCCGAAACATCATAAAACCATCGCCAAGAAGAATGGTGCCAACGATACGTACACATTGAACCTCAACGTGACGGGCAAGCGGTCCAGCACTTCGCAAACCGTCTCCCAGCCAGTCGACATCGCACTAGTGCTCGATGTGTCTGGTTCGATGAGTAAAACAATGGGCGAGACGACAAAACTTGCTGCATTGAAGAAGGCTGCGAAGGAATTCTTGACGAATACCGCTAATAAGAACGCAGCTATTGCCGATAATGGCAACAAGATTAGAGTCTCGCTGGTTAAGTTTGCTTCGACGAAGCGCGACACAACTGGCAATGACCGTTACAATTCGTGGGACGGAAAGCATAATTATACGCAGATTGTCAATAATTTAACTGACAATATGAACACTCTGAGCGCAAGTGTCGATGCGTTACAAGCGGGAGGTGCTACACGGGCCGATTACGGTTTGGAAAAGGCTAATGCTGTGCTGGCTGGTGCTCGTGCAAATGCTAAAAAAGTGGTGGTATTCTTCACCGATGGAGAACCGAGCTCTTATAGTGGATTTGACGATGGTGTCGCTAATACGGCAGTGAAGAATGCGAAAACGCTGAAGGATTCGGGAACTACCATCTACAGTGTCGGCGTATTCTCAAAGGCTGATCCTTCGGATACTTCTGGAAAATTCAATGCGTATATGAACGCTGTTTCCAGCAACTATCCGAATGCCACGACGTACAGGAACCTTGGCACAAAGGTTGACGGTGGCAACTACTACATGATTGCGTCGAACTCAGAAGGACTGTCGAAGGTTTTCGAAGACATTCAGCAAACCATTACGACCACTAACGGATATACCGGCGTGACCATTCAAGATACGCTGTCGGAATATGCAGATTTTGCTGATGCCGATCCTGCAAAAACCGCGAAAGTGGTTACCGACGATGACACTGATGTAACTACGCAATGGAATATCACGGTGAATGGCAGGACGATTACCGCATCGCCGAAGAACGCCGATCCACTTCCTGACGGTGTGACTTACACGCTGCAGTTCGACATTAAGCCTACGCAGAAGGCGTATGACGATTATGCGGCGAACAAGAACGACGGTCAGGATGGCTATAACAACGTGATTGGTAGTGCAGGTTCTGACGCTGCCGATAATGCCACGTCTGCAGGTAAGCCTGGTTTCTATACCAACGACAGCGCATGCTTGGCCTACTCGGGTGACGGTGAAACGCACGCCTGCGGTGATACGCCTTATGTGGAACAGCCTGTCGATCAGGTCAAGACCGGTGCCATCACAGTGCAGAAGAAGTGGGCTGATGCTGATGGCAAGGCGAGCTCAGAAGGCAATCCTGGATCGGTGACGTTTACACTGAAGATCGACGGAAACAATTCGGAACGCAAAGTTACGGCAAGGGCTAATACGGAGTGGAAGGCAACTTTCGAAAACCTGGCTCCCGGTCACACTTATGAGGTGGTCGAAGAGGCTGTTACAGGCTACGAAACTTCTTACGAGAGTCAAAAAGTGACAATCACTGCCGACGAGCTGTGGAAAGCCAAGTCCGACGCGAATACGGCTGACAATGTGAAGGAGTGGAACGTCACTGTCACCAACACTCACAAGAAGTCGACTCTGGCTGAAGGTTCGATCAAGGTGGCCAAGAGCATCAGCGGTCGTGAATGGAAGAATGATGACTCCTTCAAATTCACCATTGCCGGCACGGATCCAACTCCGAACGCTCCATTGCCTGATTCAGCTTCCATCACGATCAATGCGGATACCGCAAAGCACGAGGCAAGCTTCGGCGAGATCGTATACAAGACCGATGGCACCTACACCTACACGGTGAAGGAAACCAAGCCCACCAACGCCATTGCCGGCCTGCACTATTCCCTGGCGGAATACACGGTAACCGTGACGGTTCCTGCCGATATGGGCACGCCAACAGTGAGCATCAAGCAAGTCAAGGACGACAACGGCAAGACTGTTGATAATCAGTCTGCGAATGTCGCCAAATTCACCAATACGTATGTGGCGGTGTCGGCGTTGCCGTTGACGGGCGGAACCACGGATCGTCAATGGCTGCTGGTTGGCGGCTCGATCGGCGGACTCGCGGTACTGCTGGTTGGCGCGGCTGGCGTCTGGAACAGCAGGAAGCGTCTCGTCTGAGACGGTTCCTCGGGCTGGACTGCCCTACCAACCTTCACAGGGCAGTCCAGCCGCACATCACAAATTTGTGGATCCAGAGCATGTTGGGCTTCAGATCCCGTTAGCAAAAACAAACACAACATCAACAACACAATGAGAGGGGATTCTCATGAAGATGAGGAAACTTTTCGCCGGTATCGCCGCCGCTGCGACGTTGCTGGGCGGCATGGCCCTGAGCGCGGCAAGCGCACAGGCTGACGGCAGCGGCACTGTCGTCACTAGTAAGGTGAATTTCACATTCACTGCTCAGGACGCCAAGCAGCTGACCAATCGTAAGCTGGACGCCTACAAGATCGCTGACTATGTGCAGTACGGCACTGGTAGCAATGCAACGTACGGTGTGCAGACTGCCGGCACGGTGACGGATAACTCCGGCATCAAGGCTGCGCTCGAAGCTGCTGTTGCAGGCACTAATAAGACGGTTCCGACCGATGGCGGCGATCTGATGGCTTGGGCGCTCGCCGAAGGCGTGCTGTCTGTGGACAATTCTGCAGATGGTGCATGGAATAATAGCGCTTCCCGTAAGTTTGTGGAATCGCTGAAGACCACGACTGACAAGCTTGGTACCGCAGAAGAGGTTGATTTGGGTGCTGCCGCTAATGGCACTTCCGCTACTGTGACGCTCCCTACAGGCCTGTACCTGTTTGTGGACGCGGATTACTCGGTTGGCACCAATGGAGCTGCCACTCCGTCTATCGCAATCCTCGTTGGCTCCGGTAACGTTAAGGATGGCGTGCTGAATCCGCTCACTGAGGCAACTGTGACCATTAAGAACCAGACCACCACTGTGAGCAAGACGGTGAGCGCTGCAACCGCTTCCGCCGGCCAGACGGTGACTTACACCATTACGAGCAAGGTGCCGCAGAACACGCAGTACTACAGCGATTACGCCTACACCTACACGGATACCCCGAGCGCTGGCCAGACCGTGAATCTCAACTCCCTTAAGGTGAAGGTTGCTAACGCCGAACTGAAGAAGGATACGGATTACACCGTGACCGGGGGCGCTAATGGCCAACCTTTCACTGTTGCCATCCGCTCCATCCAGACGCAGCGCGCAGGCGCAGAGATCGCTGTGACCTACAATGCCACTGTTACCAGTGAGGAAGCCGCCGGCAGCAAGGCCGTGACTAATACGGTTGTGCTCTCCGACAATGGTGCTGAAGCTACTGACAGCACTACCATCACCAACGGTCAGTTCTCCTTCACCAAGACCGACGCCCAGGGCAATGCTCTGGCCGGTGCTAAGTTTGAGATCGAAGGACAGAACGGTGCCTCGACTCCGTCCACTGCTACTGCGACTTCCGAGTCAAATGGAACGGTGACTTTCAAGGGTCTTGCGGACGGTACTTACAAGGTCACCGAGACCGAGGTTCCTGCAGGCTTCCAGCCGAATCTCAAAGCTGCATTTACCGTTACCATTACGAACGGTAAGGCCGTCAAGTATACAGGTGCCGATATCTGGGGCTTGGCTCCGAGCACTGAGGTCTCCGATAACTACACGTACAAGGTCAAGAACGTGAAGAACGTCACCCAGCTGCCGCTTACCGGTGCTGCGGGCACGACCCTCTTCACCGTGGTGGCGCTGCTCGTGGCAGGTGCCGGCGTTACCGTCGCACTCAAGTCGCGCCAGCGCGTGCGCTGATATGCGCTCAATCGCTGAAACAATAAGCGAAAAAAACGAAATAAGCGGGCATTCGCGGAAACCATCCGTGGATGCCCGCTTATCGTGCCTTTCCATACTTTTTAGGGGTGAAGGTTTTGCACGGGGCAATACGGGATCGAAGCGGGTGAAATCCGGTACCAAACGGCGAAATCCGGCATGAAAAAGGTATCCGCAGGTGGCGAGTAGGTGGCAAAACAGGCGTCAACCAAAGCAATCATACAGGGGTTGCAGGTGGGGGCATCTCACGACAATGGCACCCTACAATCGCAAGCACATCCATGAAAACAGTGGAAAGGCGGGTGTCATGGCACGAGGTGGGGGAGCGTTCAGCGACGAGGAAATCCAACTATTGCGCGGACTGCCAGCGGTCGCCAACGTAACGCGCAATCGCATCACCTACGCCGATTCGTTCAAGCAAGTGTGCACCATCCGCTACTTGACAGGCGAATCGCCAACCAAAATCTTCCGGGAAGCGGGACTTCCGCCGGATCTCATCGGATACAAGCGCATCGAACGGTGTGTGGATCGTTGGAAAACGTCGGCCATCAAATCCGTGACCGGCAGCGGCAACATGAGCGACAGCGAGATCATCGCGCAACTCGTCAACCGGTATGAGCATGCGTTCGTGATGAGGCGCAACCTCGATAGCATCACCAACAGGACGATGGAACATATTCCCGTCAAAGCGCAAGGCGACGACGGCATCGACGTGGGAACCGCGAGCATCATCATCAAACAGCAGGCGCGCCGTATCGACGAACTGGAGCGCGCGAACGCCGAACTGCGCGGGCAAATCGCCGCCACCGCCTGACCCAGACCATCGTTATGCCGCGTAAGTGTCTGATTCTGCAGAATCGGACAAGTACACAGGCAAAAACGGGTCTCAGTTGTCCGTTTCTGGTGAATCGGACAAGTAATGCGGCGAACGTGCGTTGCGGATGTCCGTTTCTCCAGAATCGGACAACTGGAGTACTGAAAGTGTGCTGTGGATGTCCGTTTTTGCAGAATCAGACAAGCGAGGCGCGATTTGTGTCGGACAGTTGGGCGTATCTCACTTATATGGCAGATTTGCTCATGCGTCATGAGCCATTTCGCTTATATATGGCAGTCAGCCTGCGGAAATACGCCCAAAACGTACCCCCCTAAGTGGTGTTTTGCCGTGAGCAAGTGCCATATATAAGCGAGAAAGTAGCGGTCAACCTCGTGAATCTGCCATATATAGGCGAGATAGGGCGGCAGGGGGTATGGCGAGGCGAAAATACGGGAATAAGGTGGTCAGCTGGGCACGGTTGACCACAAACGGGATGCGCCAGTGCCGCAAAATCTGCGTACGTGCCCAAAAACAAAGCTTCGGCGGGCGCAATGTGCGGTTCGCGGGGTAGGGTAGTGAACATTATGACTTCCGAGAACACCAATTCCGCGGGCTCAAGCGCCGCGCACATCAAATCCGTCGAAAGCCTCGACCAAAGCAATGAAATGGAGCGAGGCCTGAAAAACCGCCATGTCCAGTTCATCGCCATCGGCGGCACCATCGGCACCGGCCTGTTCCTAGGCTCCGGCAAGTCGATCGCACTGACCGGCCCGAGCATCATTTTCGTGTACATCGGCGTTGGCCTGATCATGTTCCTGCTGATGCGTGCCATCGGCGAAATGATGTACAGCGATCCTAGCCAGCACACGTTCATCAACTTCATCACGCGCTATCTCGGCCGCGGGTGGGGCAAGTTCGCCGGCTGGACGTATTGGATCGTGCTCATTCTGACCGGCATGACCGAAATCACCGCCGTAAGCACATATTTCGTAACGTTCTTCGGCACATTCGGCATAGACCTGAACTCGTGGAAGTGGTTGATCGAACTGTGCTTCCTCGTAGCGCTCACCGGCATCAATCTGATTGCGGTGAAAGTGTTCGGCGAGGCGGAATTCTGGTTCTCCATGATCAAGATCACGCTGATCGTCGGTCTGATCGTCACCGCCATCGTGATGCTGATCATCGGCTTCAGCTACCCCGCCACGCACATCGAAGGCGTGGACGGCACGGTGTCGGGTGCCACGGTGAGCCTTACGAATATCACCGACGGCTTCCAGCTCGCGCCGAACGGTTGGATGAACTTCTTCATGAGCTTCCAAATGGTGTTCTTCGCCTACCAGCTCATCGAATTCGTGGGTGTCACGGTGTCGGAAACGCAGAATCCGCGCGAGGTGCTGCCGAAGGCGGTGAACGAGCTGATCATGCGTATTCTGATCTTCTACGTGGGCGCGCTGATCGCGATCATGGCTATTGTGCCCTGGCGTAACTTTCACGAGAATTCCGATGGCTCGTTCGGTTCGCCGTTCATCATGGTGTTCAAATATGCGGGTCTTGATTGGGCCGCCGCCCTGGTGTTCTTCGTGGTGATTACGGCTGCCGCGTCGGCGTTGAATTCGCTGATTTATTCGGCCGGTCGTCACTTGTATCAGCTTGCTTCGGATTCCGAGTCGCCTGCGATGGCGCGTTTGGCTGAGGTTTCCGACCACAAGGTGCCTGCGAAGGCGATCGTCGCTTCGGGTTGCATGATTCTGTTCTCTCCGATCATCAACGCGATTCCGGGTATTTCCGGCGCGTTCGTGCTATTCGCTTCGGCCGCCAGCGCTGTGGTGATTTTCATTTACGTGCTGACGATGCTCGCCCACCACAGGTATCGTCAGAGCAGCGATTTTCTACCGGACGGTTTCGTCATGCCCGCTTGGCAGGTGTTTGATTGGATTGCGATCACGTTCTTTGTGCTCGTGTATGTCACGTTGTTCCTGTCGACGGACACGATTGGTTCTGCGATTGCCGGTCTGATTTGGCTGGTTGCGTTCGGCGGATATTGCCTGCTACACGAACGATTCCAGAATCGCGATCTTAAGGAAGCCTTGCAGCAGTAGCGTTTGCAGGTAACGCAGGATACAAGTAAGGGGCGTTCGCCGAACGTGAGTGCATCACGTACGTTCGGCAAACGCCCCTTTCAGCATGGTCTTTGCGCGAATCCCCATTACGGGATCCAGCGCAAATCAGCCGATATAGTCGGCCTCGTTCGTCGGGCTGGACGGCACGGCATGATCTTCCGTAACCTTGCCCAAGCCAGACAAATACGCCTCGCGACCCGCTTCGATCGCCTTCTTGAACGCGCGTGCCATCAGCGGAATATTGCCGGCGGAAGCGATGGCCGTGTATGCCATCACCGCGTCCGCGCCCATTTCCATGGCTTCCGCAGCCTGGCTCGGACGGCCAATACCAGCGTCGATGATCACCGGAACATTGGAGTTCTTGATGATCACTTCAATGAAATCGCGTGCACGCAGACCCTTATTCGAGCCGATCATCGCGCCCAGCGGCATCACGCAAGCCGCACCAGCGTCTTCAAGACGCTTCGCCGCAATCGGATCGGGGAACATGTACGGCATGACCACGAAGCCTTCTTTTGCCAGCTGTTTCGTGGCTTTGATGGTTTCCTCATTGTCGGGCAGCAGATACTTCGCCTCATGCTCGATCTCCACCTTCACGAAATCCGTCTGGCACACTTCGCGGGCGAGACGTGCAATACGCACCGCTTCCTCGGCATTGCGTGCGCCGGACGTGTTCGGCAGCATGGTGATGCCCTTCGGAATGTAATCGAGCAGATTGTTTTCGGTGGTACGGCAGCGACGCAACGCCATGGTGACGATCTGCGTACCCGCGTTCTCAATGGTCGCCTTGATGAGGTTCAGATCGTAGCGGCCGGAACCGAGAATGAAACGGCTCGTGAACTTGTGTCCGCCGAGGATCAACGGATCGGCGTCACCGGTGGCGATTTCGTCATACGCGTGCGCATCCGGTTCCGGCAGCAGTGCGGTGTTCGTGGTGGTGCCGACCAGCTCGTCGAGTGTGGCATTCGGTGCTGCCGCGAAGTCTTTTTCCGCGGTGGTGATCGTGTTTTCGGTGCTCATGGTTAATCCTTACTATGCGATTAGTGTTGTGTCATTCGTTGCGATTTGCGATTGCAACTTGCGTTTGCGTTTGCGTTTCGCTGTCAGGCGTCTTCTTCGCCGAGAATCAAGCGAGTGATCATATTGGCTTCATGGCAGGCGACCACACCCACGCGCGGTGCCATCAGACCAGCGCCCGGCACCGGAGCGGTTTCGCCATCGCCGCAGAAGTAGAAATTCTTCGAAACGCGACGAGTATTCACCAAATTGGAACTGCGGAATCCCGCCATTCCAGAAGCACTCACCAGCTTCTTGTTCGGCAGATTCTCAAGTACGGCATTCACCAGCATCGTCTTGTTTTCCGGCACGTCGAACGCTTCGCAGATAATATCTTCATTACCGAACAGCATCGGCACGTTCTCGTCGGTCACTTTCACGGTATCAATGGTGATATCGATAAAAGGATTGATCTGACGCAAGTTACTGCGCAATGCTTCCGTCTTGTACTGCCCAAGATCCTTCAAAAAATACTGCTGACGATTCAGATTCGTCATATCCACGCGATCAAAATCAATCAAATGCAGGTGACCGACGCCAATGCGGGTCAACGCCACTGCAATCGTCGATCCGAGGCCGCCGCAGCCGCAAATGGCCACGTGCGCCGCGTCGAGCTTGTCTTGCGTGGCCGCGGTGTGGCGGTCGAGCAGGGCCGCGCGGATTTCTTCGCGGCTGACGAGCGTGGTCGGGTCGGGCTGGTTGTCGAAAGCGTGCTGGCGGGCGTCGATCTGCGCCTGCGATGCGGATGGTTCAAAAGTCATGGTTGTTCTCGTATTCTCGTTTTCCGTTCGTGCGTTGTTTTTGCCGGGTTGGTTGTGTTTTGTATGTTCTTGCGATTGTTACGCGTGCATTGCGCCGGTCGTAATCGTAAGAAACTTTGAAAGTGGTTCAGCCGCCCTGCACGAACGTGACGATTTCCAACGTATCGGTGCCCTTGAGCTGCGTCTGCGCACGCTGGGTGCGAGGCACGATCTCACCATTGAGCTCGACAGCCACGCGGTCGGCGCGCAGGCCCTTGCTTTCGATCAGTTCGGCCACGGTGATCGGCGTGGCGATGTTCTCTTCCTTACCGTTGATGATCATTGCGGTTCCCTTCTGTGTCTGTCGTGACACATGCTTCCTGCACTCCAAATGTTCGTTTCTGGTGAATCGGACATCCGGAGGTTCATTGTTGGTCTTTAAATGTCCGATTCTGCAGAATCGGACACGCACGGCATCTATTTCAGTCCACGGATGTCCGTTTCTGGTGAATCGGACACGTAGGCGCTTGTTCGAGCCGCTTGTGCGTCCGTTTCTGCAGAATCGGGCACTCAAGGTTGGTACGAAAAAAGGGTCGCCGAAGGAACCGTACCCTATGAGGTGGTGCGCCCCTCCGTGACCCTAATCACGCGATATTCGGTTATCGCGAACGGAAGATGAGATACGTCTTGCGGCGTGAACAACCCGTCTCCTTACGGCGGCATTACCCGCATCAAGTCCTCGGTCGAAGCTCTATGAGCTCCCTCTCAGCCTTTCGGCTCCCGTTCGGTTGTGCCTTCATCTTCGCGCACGCGCCCGACAAGCTTGCGCCGGTTCACGTTGGGTTAGTCTTGATGTGAACATGTGCGAATCGGCTGAGTGCTTGCAAGGAAGGGGAAGATGATGATGGACGGCGAGTTGGCAGGATTTGCGATTCCTCGGCTTGGTATGGGAACGATGGCTTTGGCGATTGAGGGGCGCCCGGATCGCGATACCGCGATTCGTACGATTCATGCCGGTTTGGACGCGGGTGTTCGCTATTTGGACACGGCTTGGTCATATTATCTGCCGAGCGAGCCTGGCACCGGCACTGCGGAAGACCTTGGCTACGGCGAAAAGTTGGTGCGTGATGCGCTCACTTCGTGGAATGGCCCCCGAGATGAAGTGCTGGTCGCCACGAAAACTGGCTATCGACGCACCATGGAGGTCCCCGCTTTTGTTGCTCCTGTGTCCGATTCTGGAGAATCGGACAAACAGGGTGCCGGATTTGGGGTACAGATGTCCGATTCACCAGAATCGGACACTCAGGGGCGGGATTCTGAGGGATGCAGCCGTCGGCCTGGCGAGGAACGCCAGCATTTGCAGGCGGCGGGCAGTCAATACGGGTGGATGGCGGATTCGCGCCCCGAAACCATGATTCGTGACGCCAAGGAGTCCGCGTTGCACTTGGGCGTCGATACGCTCGACCTGTTGTATTCGCATGGCCCCGATCCCGCGGTGCCTTACGAAGACCAATGCGGCGCGTTGAAGCAGCTGCTCGACGAAGGCGTGATCAAATATGCGGGCATCTCCCGTGTGAATAACGAGCAGATCGATCTTGCGCGCGGCATTATCGGCAGCGGCTTGGTCGCCGTGCAAAACCAGTTCTCGCCGTCGCATCCCGATCCGGAACATACGATGGAGCATTGCGCCGAATTGGGGCTCGCTTTCGTCTGTTGGTCGCCGCTCGGCGGATTCCTCGATACGTTCGATCAGAGCGCGTACGATCCGTTCCGCACGGTTGCCGCGCAACGTGGTTGCTCCTACCAGCGTGTGGTGCTGGCGTGGGAATTGACCCGTTACGAACGTCTGTTCACCATTCCCAGCGCTCGCAATCCGCAGGAAATCAACGATTCCTTCGCTGCAACGCAACTTCAGCTCACTCAAGAAGAGCTTGCGATGCTTCCTTGCTGATTATCGTTTCCTTTTTGGGCGTTTTCCTGTACTTGCACGTTGCGATCGAAAAAATGTTTACAGTAAAAGATATTATCGAGACATAACTGATGGGCATCGAATAAGGCGAGGTGAAGCGTGGGCTTCGAGCGGGAGTCGTTTGACAAGCTGATGAAAGTGGTCTGGGGTAAGAAGTCTCAGATGCAGCAGGCGATGTCGCGTGATTCCAAGGGCGAGCCATTCATTATTCGCGAGCTTGAGTTCAAGGGCGCGCAAACGCCCTCGCAGTTGGCTACCGCGTTGAAGGTCACGTCGGGCAGGATTTCCACGCTGTTGGCTGCGTTGGAAAAAAAGGGTCTGATCGAGCGTGAGGTCGATCCCAACGACCGACGCATTGTGCATGTGAATCTTACCGAGCAGGGGCGGGCGAAGGCCAAGCAGCAGCGCGAGGATATGCGCGACGCCGTCTGCTGGGTCTTTTCGCAGATGGGGGAGCGTCGCACGCGCGAATTCGTGGATCTTACCGAGGAATTTGCCACATACGTGACCATCTGCATCCCTGGCCAGCCCCGTCCCACCGCCGAAGAAGTAAAGCAAGCCTTCGCAAAAGCCGAATCTGAAGATCCTGCGTAGGGACTGCCTACCACGTAAGCGTGCGACCGGCATGCGCCGCTCGCGACTGTAAGCTTGGCCAAACGGCCTTGAGTGTGTCGCGAATGGTATATGTTGGCCGCGCGCGACCGAGCTGAGAAGAATCGCTCTCAGCAAATACACAGAAATATGAGATTGTCTTACACTGTAAGTAATTAAATATCGTAAGACAATTCAATAGGACTTATGTAAATCATTAATCGCAATTCGATCAACTCATGTAGTTGATCCAACCAATCCATCAATCGCAAAAACTTCAAACGCAACACAAGAGAAGGAATCCAAGCATGTTCCGCATTATGCGATACCTCTCCAAAGCGGAGATAGGCCAGATGCTCATTGCACTGGTCAGCATCGTCGGGCAGATCTGGCTTGACCTGACCCTGCCGGACTACATGTCCGACATCACCACCCTCGTGGAAACCCCCGGCAGTGAAATGCACGATATTTGGATCGCCGGCGGCAAAATGCTGCTTATTTCGCTTGGATCGGCAGCATGCGCCATCATCACCGGCTATTTCGCGGCACGCATCGGCGCATCGTTCAGCCAGCGTCTGCGTTCCATGGAATTCCGCAAGGTAGAATCGTTCGGACCGGCTGAAATGAGCCGATTCTCCACAGCCTCGCTGATTACGCGTTCCACGAACGATATTACGCAGATTCAGATGTTCATCACCATGGGATTGATGATGATTGTCAAATCGCCGATTATGGCGGTTTGGGCCGTCTGCAAGATTGCGGGAGACGGTCTCGAATGGACGCTCGCCACCGGCATCGCGGTAGTGGTGCTGCTGGTCTCCATCACGATCCTCATGGTTCTCGTCATGCCGAAGTTCAAGTCCATGCAGCGACTGACCGATAACATCAACCTTGTGGCGCGCGAGAACCTCACCGGCCTGCGCGTGGTGCGCGCCTACAATGCCGAGGATTACCAGGAAGCCAAGTTCACCAAGGCCAACAAGGAACTCACCGACACCCAGCTGTTCACCAACCGTGCCATGGCCTTCATGATGCCGTTGATGAACACCATCATGAACGGTCTTATGCTTGCCGTGTACTGGATCGGCGCCTACCTGATCGACGCGGCCGACGCGGCCGACAAGCTCACCACCTTCTCCAACATGGTGGTGTTCTCCAGCTACTCCGTGCAGGTGATCATGAGCTTCCTGCTGATGAGCATGGTGTTCGTGCTGTGGCCGCGAGCGGACGTGTCCGCACAGCGCGTGCTCGAAGTGCTCGACACCGAACCGCTGATCACCGACGGCACCCGCAGCGATGCTGGCGAAGCAGGCAAGCAAGGCGAAATCGAATTCCGCAATGTTTCCTTCACCTACCCGGATTCGCGTGAAGCCATGCTCGAAGGCATCAACTTCACTGCCAAGAAGGGCGAAACGGTCGCGTTCATCGGCTCCACCGGCTCCGGCAAATCCTCGCTCATCAACCTCGTGCCGCGTTTCTATGACGCGACGCAAGGCGAGGTGCTCGTCGACGGCGTGAACGTGCGCGACTACACGCTCAAGGCATTACGAGACAAAATCGGATATGTGCCGCAACAATCCTTCCTGTTCAAAGGCACGATCGCATCCAATGTCAGCTATGGCGACAATCCGCTCGACACCACCGATGCCGGCATCGTCGACATGACCGATACCTCGACCGCGGCCGGCAGAAAGCGCGAAAAAGAGCTGATCGCAACGCAAAACGAGCATCGCACACTCACTTCGGAACAGCGCGCCGACGTGCGCAACGCATGTGAAGTCGCACAGGCGACCGAATTCATCGCAACCAAGGAAAAGCAGTACGATTCCGCGATTTCGCAAGGTGGATCGAACGTGTCGGGCGGGCAGAAACAGCGTCTGTCGATTGCACGTGCCGTCTATCGTCATCCGGAAATCCTGATTTTCGACGATTCCTTTTCCGCACTTGATTTCAAAACCGACCGGGCCGTACGCGACGCGCTCGCCAAGGAAGCGAAAGATTCTACCAAACTGATTGTCGCGCAGCGCATCGGCACCATTATGGACGCCGACCGCATCGTGGTGCTCGACGACGGCAAGGTGGTCGGCCAAGGCACGCATAGCGAACTGCTGGAAAACTGCGATGTGTACCGTCAGATTGCGCAGTCTCAGCTGAGCGAAGACGAATTGAACGGCGGCAAGTCGGGCGAAAGCAAGCTGCCGGGCGAAACTGGCAAACCGATTGAAACCGGCAAGCCGTCCGTCGAAAGCGAATTGAACGAAAGCGAGGGTCGCTGATATGCCAGGAGGACCTATGGGACGCGGCCGCGGAGCCGTTGAAAAACCGCAGGATTTCGGTGGTGTGATGAAGAAACTGGTGCATTTCTGCCGCCACTACATTCCCGCCATCATTGTGGCGCTCGTATTGGGCGCGATCGGCACGGTATGCCAGATCGTCGGTCCGGACAAGCTCAAGGACATGACCAACGAGATCGCCAAAGGCCTGCCTGCGCTAGTCAATGGCAAGCCGGTGCTCGGTGCGATCGACATGGACGCGGTCACGCACATCGCATGGCTGCTGGTGGCGCTGTATGTGGGGTACGCGGTGCTGTGCTACGTGCAAAGCTGGATGATGGCGAACGTCACGCAGCGCACCGCACAGGAGCTGCGCGAAGCCATCAGCGTGAAGATCAACAAGCTGCCGCTCAAGTATTTCGACAAGGTCAGCTACGGCGATGTGCTCAGCCGCATCACCAACGATGTGGACGCCATCGGCCAGACGCTCGGCCAGTCGGTCGGCTCGCTGATCACGTCGGTCACGCTGTTCGTGGGCGCGCTCATCATGATGTTCTACAACAATGTGATTATGACGGTGTGCGCCATCGCTTCCAGCCTGGTTGGCCTGCTCATCATGGGCGCAATCATGAAGGTTTCGCAGAAGTACTTCTCCCGTCAGCAGATCGCATTGGGCGATGTCAACGGTCACGTCGAAGAGATGTACGCCGGCCACACCGTGGTCAAGGCGTATTGCGGCGAGGCTGATTCGATTCGCGCGTTCGAAAAGTACAACGGCGATTTGTACGATTCGGGATGGAAGAGCCAGTTCCTTTCCGGCCTGATGATGCCGTTGATGAATTTCGTCGGCAATTTCGGCTACGTGGTTGTGTGCGTGGTTGGCGCTGTGCTTGCGATGGATGGCAAGATCGAGTTTGGTGTGATCGTTGCGTTCATGATGTACATTCGACTGTTCACCCAGCCGCTTTCCCAGTTCGCGCAGGCATTCCAGAACCTGCAGCGTTGCGCGGCCGCTTCCGAGCGCGTGTTCAGCTTCCTTGAAGAGCCGGAGATGGCCGACGAATCCGACAAGCAGGCGCTGCTCGGCGTGAACGGCAAACCGGTGCGCGGTGACGTTGAGTTCAGTCATGTGAAGTTCGGTTACGATCCGAGCAAAACGATCATCAACGATTTCTCCGCTTCGGTGAAGTCCGGTCAGAAGGTTGCGATTGTTGGTCCGACCGGTGCCGGCAAGACCACGATGGTGAATCTGCTGATGCGTTTCTATGAGATTTCGGGCGGTTCGATTGCGATTGATGGTGTGGATACGAAGTCCGTGCCACGCTGGAACGTGCATGACCAGTTCTCCATGGTATTGCAGGATACGTGGGTGTTCCATGGAACAGTGCGTGAAAACATTGCGTATTCGAAGCCGGGCGTCACCGACAAGCAGATCGAGGACGCATGCAAGGCCGTGGGTCTGCATCACTACATCATGTCGCTGCCGAATGGCTATGACACAGTGCTTGACGACAAGGCCACGCTTTCGCAGGGTCAGAAGCAGTTGCTCACCATTGCGCGAGCCATGGTTGAGGATGCGCCGATTCTGATTCTCGACGAGGCCACCTCTTCGGTCGATACGCGTACGGAAGAGCTGATTCAGAAGGCCATGGACGCGCTGACCGTGGACCGTACGTCGTTCGTGATCGCGCACCGTCTGTCCACCATCCGCGATGCGGACATGATTTTGGTCATGAACCATGGCGACATCGTGGAAAGCGGTACGCATGAGGAGCTGCTCGCCAAAGGCGGTTTCTACGCCGACATCTACAACAGCCAGTTCGCCCTCACCGACTGATTCGCCGTTCTGGCTGGCTGATTCACAGGAGCCGCACGTCCCCAAAGACGTGCGGTCTTTGTTTATTTCGGCTGGTATTCGGCTGTTATGCGGATCGCAGGAAGAGTTCGGCCGGGAAGTTGCGGCTGACTGCGATTTGGCGGGATTCGTCCAATGTTGCGTATGTGAAATCGAACGTGCGTTGCAGTTGTGCTACGTCGGAAACGAACAGGGCCGTGGCCAGGCCGTCCGCAACGGCGGTGGGGTAGTCGCGTGCAAGATTGAGCGTTGCGTTTGCTGGAATGTATGCCCAGCTGGCTTCGGTTTGTTGCGCGGGCAGTCCGTCGATGGCATTGAGCAGATGATGAATGGCGATTTGTGTGCGCTCGTTGACTGCCACGTTCCAATGGCGTCGGCTGGGTGCGCTTGCGCACAACGCTCCGTTCGCAATATGTGCGATTCCGATTGCGTGGGACTGATCTTCCGGATCCTCAAGTGCGACGGAAATGGGCTGTTCCGCATGAATCAGCAAATCACCTCCCGCATCAATCACGAATTGTGACGACTGCAGCATGCGCCCGAGCAGATCGACGAGATAGCCTTTGCCGCAGGCGCCGAAATCCAACTGCACCGGCTCATGCGTTACCAATGTGGTTCCGTGGCGGGTCACATCGCGTCCCCAAACGGCGCGTCCGCGCAATGCGCCCAAATGTTCGGGCGCATCTTGTGTAACCGTGAAACTCAGCGACGCATCGTATCCAAGTCGAATCAAATCCTCGCCGACGCACGGATCAATCGCGCCGGAAGTGGCGGAAAATAGCGCATCGTACAGATCGAACAGCGGCGCGCACCAATCCGGAAAATCGAAACTTCCGCCATGCTCGGCCTTGCCGATCGCCGCAATCAGCGAATCATTGCGGAATCGAGACAGCACGTGTTCGTAATCCTCAATGAGCGATTCCATTGCGGAACGCACCTTGTCGTCGATCGGCGAATCCACGGAAATCACCATACCGGTGCCGAGCGCCCTATAAAACGCCGTGACAAACGGCATGCGTTGCGTCAAAGAATCCATGCCTCCGATGCTACCCGCCCATTTCCTCCAGCTACTGGGGGAAATGGTTCGCGATGGGGCGCATGGTACAGTTGCCGGCAGGGCGTCAACATGGAGGTTGATATGGGGAACGTCGAGAATGCAAGTGCAGCCACGCGCACAACAAAAACGGTGAAGAGCCTGCCGATGCCCAAAGTCTGGGCTTTCGCCGTCGGCCAATTCGGCTGGGCGCTACTTTCCGGCATTATTTCGAATTGGCTCGTCTACTTCTACCAGCCTGACAGCGAAACCATCTCGCAAGGGCAAACCGTGTTCGTACCGCAAGGTCTTGCCGTACTCGGCGTGGTGACCGTAGTCGGCGGCATCACCGCGTTCGCCCGCTTCTTCGACGCATTCGTGGATCCGGCCGTGGCAAGTCTTTCCGACCGTTGCACATCAAAATCCGGTCGTCGCATGCCGTTCCTCAAATTTGCGGCCCTTCCGCTCGCCCTCGTCACCGTGCTGGTGTTTTGGAGTCCAATCAACGATACGAGCTGGATCAACGGCGCGTTCCTGTTCGTCACGGTGATCGGCTACTACATTGCGCTCACGTTCTACTGCACGCCCTACAACGCGCTGATCGCCGAGCTTGGTCACGATTCCAAACAGCAGCTCACCATCTCCACCGCCATTTCGTTCACGTGGGTGGCCGGCACCGCCATTGCATACGTGGCACCGGTGATTTGGGCTGGTTTCGTGCCGGGCTTGGGGCGTGTGAACGCCATTCGTTTGACGTTCACCATCATGGTGGCCATCGCATTCGTGTGCATGCTGGTTCCGCCGCTCACCATCAAGGAACGCGATTACGTCAACTCGCAGCCCACGTCCGAATCGACCATCGAATCGTTGAAGCAGACGTTCGGCGACGGCGAATTCCGCAAGTTCGTCTGCTCCGACGTGGTCTATTGGGTTGCGATCACTACATTCCAGACTGGTTTGCCGTTCTTCGTGACGAGCCTGCTCAAACTTCCCGAGACCACGACCACCATCTATTTCGTGCTCATGACCGCAGTGTCGGTGCTGTTCTACATGCCGGTGAATGTATTGGCGAATCGTGTTGGCAAGAAGCGGATTCTGCTGGTCGCTTTCGTGATTTTCACATGTGCGTTCGCGTTTGCGGGCGCGCTTGGCTCCGGTCTGCTCGCTGCGATTCCGCCGATGGCGCAGGGCTTGATTCTCTCGATTGTCGGCGCGATTCCGATGGCCGCGTTCGGCATTCTTCCGCAGGCGATTGTTGCGAATATTGCCGACGCGAGCTCGAAAACGACCGGTCAGGATCGTCAGGGCATGTTCTATGCGGCTCGCACGTTTGCGATGAAGATGGGTCAGTCGGTGGCGATGCTGCTGTTTACCGGCGTGAGCACGATTGGCATGGCGTCGGGCGCCGGCTATCGCATTGCGGCTGTTTGCGCCGCGGTATTGTGCGGCATCGGCGGTGTGGTGTTCGCGTTCTACAACGAACGCAAGGTGCTTGACGTGCTCGAATCCTGATTCCGTCCATGCGCCCGCTGGCCTCACGATTTTGTTTTTCGTTGCTTTTTCGGAATCGTGAGGTCACCAGGGCGGAATCGTGAGGTCAGAAAGTCCAGCTCCATCCCAAATCCCCCAATTCCCGAATCTTCCAATCGCACGAATATGCATGGAGAGGAACGGCGAAAGCGCCTCAAAAAATCACTATGTGAGACGACTCGCGCGGATTACAGAAAAGAAGAATGGCGGAATTCCGCCATTTTAAAGGTTTCTACAACAAAACTGCCAAAAAATCAAGACTGTTCTTTCGATTTTTTTCGTTTTATCTTGTGAAGTCGGTGCGCACTGTGTGTATGGCAAAGGTGGCGCACTCGTGAATCGGATTGTGAACGGCTGAGAGAGGAAGCGGTCTTATGTCATCCTGCGATACGCAGCGGGCTACAAGTGTGTCCGGTCGCCTTGTCGCGTTCATTGCGGCATTGATGATCGCGTTGACCACGCTTTTCGCGACTACCGCAGTTCCGCAGCCGGCAATTGCCGCCGATGACGGTCAAACGAATTTTGATTCCTGGACTGCCGCTGCGAAGAACATCGAAGACCAGCTTGCGGCTGCCGAAAAAGACTACAATGACGGCAATTACGGTCAGGCTGGCACCGATTTCCAGACTGCGCATTGGATCGGTTACGACGCATCCAACTTCTCGAAAGTCGTCAACGACACCATCAGTGCCGACAAGCAGAAGGAACTGCTGCGGCAATTCACCGATCTTGAAGGTCTTGCCTACCAGCAGGACCAAGGCGACGTCATCGCAGCCAAAATCGACGCGCTGACCGCCGAAATCAACGCAACCGCGCAAACGCTTGACGCGAACGCAGACCTCGCCAATCCTAAGGAATACGCGAAGCAGCGTGCCGCGCAAACCGCGGAAGAGCGCAAGAAGCTCGACGCGGCCAAGAAGAATTCATCCAAAGGCAAAGGCGACCGCACGTGGAGTGAGGTTGCCAGCGAAATGACCGTCATTCTCGATCAGGCATACGAGGCTGCCGCTGCCGGCAAGGGCGACGAAGGTGCCACGCTGGTCAACAACGCCTACTACCAGTACTACGAGAAGCTCGGCTTCGAAAAGAACGTGATGAACGTGATTTCCGGCGACCGTGTTTCGCAGGTCGAATACCAGTTCAAGATGACTCGTAAGACCATGCGCGATGGCGGTTCCGACAGGGAAATCAAGCAGCTCGTCGACGATTTGAAAAGCTGGCTTGTGAAAGACGCGGCCATCCTCGACGGTGGTGCGTCCGGCAATGTCAACGGCTTCACCAAACTCGTCACCAGCTCCGCCGGCCAGGCGTTCCTCATTCTGATCCGTGAGGGCCTCGAAGCGCTGCTGGTGGTGGCCGCAGTGATCGCCTACCTGGTGAAGTCCGGCAACAAGCGTTTCACCAAGTGGATCTACCTTGGTGTGGTCGCAGGTCTGGCCGGCTCCGGTCTGGTCGCCGTGCTTTTCACGTTCCTGTTCGGCGGTTCCGGCCCGATTCAGGAGATTTCCGAAGGCGTGTGCGCGCTGATCGCCACCCTCATGCTGCTGTGGACCAGCAACTGGATGCTCAACAAGAGCTCCGTAGAAGCGTGGAACAACTACATCAGGAATAAGACCGAAGCGGCTGTGGCCGGCGCGCAAAGCAAGGTCGAATCCGGCCAGGGCCTGGGCTTGGGCATGATCGCCTCGCTTGCCATGTTAAGCTTCCTCGCCGTGTTCCGTGAGGGTGCCGAAACGGTGATCTTCTACGAGTCCATCTACTCCATGAGCCAGGATGCGCACGGCATGTGGGTTGGCGGTCTGGCCGCCGCCGCGGTGCTGATCGTCATCTTCCTGATTCTGCGATTCACTTCGGTGAAGATTCCGATCGGCCCGTTCTTCCTCGTAACTTCGATTGTGATGGCCGCATTGGTTGTCATTTTCGCGGGTGGCGGCATCCACGCGCTCATCGAGGGTGATCTTATTGAAGGCACCTACTTGAGCACTGTGCCAACTAACGATTGGATCGGCTTGTATCCGTACGTCGAAACGATTACGGCGCAGGTGATTGCCGCGATCGCGGTGGTTGTGCTGTTCGTGGTCGGTTTCATCAAGAAACACAGGATGAAGTTGGCCGCGCAGGCGGAACAGGCTAAGTAGACGCCAATCAATAATCACAAGTAAAGATTTAGAGATTTCCATAAGTTTCCAACGTTCCTCAAGGAACCAAAGAAAAGGAAGAGAACACAATGAAGAATAAGAAGATCGCCGCCCTGCTGGGCATCCTGCTGACCGGCTCCATGGCTTTCTCCCTGTCCGCATGCGGCAACTCCAACGATTCAGCATCCGACGCCAAGTCCGACACCTCCACTTCGAACACCACCGACAGCTCCAGCGATTCCGGCGCTGACGACAGCTCCAATGCCGGCTTCGAAGAGATCCAGGTCGATGAGAAGCACTCCGATCAGGATGTTGACGCTCTGACCGTCAACGCCGTGTACTTCCAGCCGATCGATATGGAACCGTCCGGCATGGGCCTGAAGGCTGCCGACGCTTCCTTCCACTTGGAAGCCGACATTCACGCCAACGAGAAGGGCACCGAGCTCGGCTACGGCAAGGGCGACTTCGTGCCGGATCTGACCGTGAACTACGAGATCATCAACAACGCGAACAACGAGACCGTTGGTTCCGGTACCTTCATGCAGATGAACGCTTCCGACGGCCCGCACTACGGCGCCAACGTCAAGCTCGACGAGGCGGGTTCCTACAAGCTCGTGCTGAAGATCGAATCCCCGGAGAAGAAGGGTTGGATGCTGCACGTTGACCCGGAAACCGGCGTTAAGGGCCGCTTCTGGACCGAGCCGCTCGAGGTCACTTTCCCGGAGTGGAACTACACCCCGCAGGAGTGGTGATCTGAAACGTGAGTTCCGGCACATGCCAAGCGAAACGGTTTGGATGTAAGCCTGAATTCATGTTGCGATTCAACTCGTGGTTAACGCCGTTCACGTATCGCGGAACGTATGCAAGTAGCGCGAATATGGGTACGGCGTTCGCGGTTGCCTGGATAGTCGTTCGACGCGCTCAAGGCCGTTTGGCCGAGTCTACGGGCGAACAACCATCCAAGCAACCGCTCTCTTGCGTTTGAGGGGATGCGCGTTTGGGAGATAACGCGCTTTTGGGGGAATCTTGGTAAGGGGGTTCCTTTTGTGTGCCGAATTCACTAGGCTTTGACAGGGATATATAACGAAAGGTGTGAGATGCTGACGCAGTACGTCACGGTGTTGCAGGGAACGCTGGCACCGGCTTTGCTGATTATGGCGCTGAACGTGATGCTCACGGTCGGTGAGGGGCGTGACAAGCCGTTGAGCGCGTACTGGCGTCTTGCGGGCTTCATTATCGGATTCGCGGGTGCCATTGCGTTCGCCGCGTTGCGTGCGTCCGCGGTGATCAATCAGCGTACGTTCGTCAATTACCCTACGTTGTGGTGTTGTGTGATTTTCGATATCGCGGTGTTCGTTATTGCGCTGTTCGCACGTCGCATCACTACGAATTGGCATGATCATCGCGCGTTGCTTGATATTGCGAATCTTATTGGCTCTCTTGCGATCGCCGCCACCACCTTCCGTGCATTGCCTGATGTTATTTTGCGACTTACGATTTTCGTGGAGCCGGGAGATCCGATCTTCACTTCGGATATGCTCCTTCGTGCGCTTGGTTTCGCGTTGGGTGTGGTCACTGCGATTGTTGCGGCGTTGATTTTCCGTACGATGCGTTCCACTGCGATTCGTTGGTCGTTCACTACGGCCGTGCTGCTGTTGATTGCGCTGCTGTTTGTCTCGCATTTCACTGATCTTGCGCAGATTCTGCAGTCCAAGCGCATTGTTCATTTCCCTACGGAAGCGTTCCTGGCGTTGGTGTGGTGCATTAATCATCAGCGTCATATGGTCATTGCCATGGTGCTGGTGTTCATCATTCCGGTGATTGCCAGCATTGTGATGGGCTTCAAAATCAAGCCGGAAGGCGCCAACGAGGCCATTGTGCGATCGCATATCGCGTTCCGTCGCCGTGCGAAGGCGGCCGGCGCATGGAGCCTTGTTGCGATGATCGGCATCACGTTCGCGCTCACGTATGGTGTGGCGCAAACGAAGAAGGTCATTACGCTGTCTCCGCCTGAGGATTATTCGCTGAGCGACGGCGTGGCCACCATCAAATTCAGCCAAATCAACGACGGTCACCTGCATCGCTTCCAATACAAGGCGAAAGACGGCACGGTGATGCGTTTCATCATCATCAAGAAGAATGGTGGAGCGTACGGTGTCGGTCTTGATGCTTGTGATAACTGCGGTGACGCGGGCTATTACGAGAAGGATGGCAAGATCATCTGCAAGAAGTGCGATGTCGCCATCAACCTCGCCACTATCGGATTCAAGGGCGGCTGCAATCCTGTGCCGTTCGATTATCAGGTTGAATCCGGCAAAATCGTAATTCAAACTTCGACGCTCGACGCATTGTCGACGCATTTCCAGTGAGCGGAAAGAGGTAGTCATGTTCTTTTTTCGAATGATTTTCCGCTCGTTCAGCAGGCAGTTCAAACGCAGACTGCTGATCGCGGTCACCGTGTGCCTGTCGGCCACGGTCAGCGTGGCCATGCTGGGTGTGGTGTTCGACGTTGGAGACAAGCTGAACGCGGAACTGTCGACGTACGGTTCCAACATCACCGTGCAGCCCAAGGCCGATGCCGTCGTCAACGACCTGTACAACACGGGGGGTGACGCGAATAGCAACGCTTCCGGCACTTCCGAATCCGATCCGACCACATTTTTGAAGGAATCGGACGCACCGAAGATCAAAACCATCTTCTGGGCGTTCAACATCACGAATTTTGCCCCCGAACTTAATATCCATGCTGACGTGAACTGCGCGTCCGAATCGGTGGATTCCAGCTCCTGCAAGGCTTCCGGCGTGCCGATCGTGGGCACATGGTTCGCGAAGACCCTGCATATGGATTCCGGTGAATCCACGGTGGCGGGCATGAACGGCATGCGTTCGTGGTGGAAGCTTGACGGCTCCTGGCCGAAAGACGATAGCGCGCAAGGCCTGATCGGCACCACGCTCGCATCCAAACTCGGCGTGACCAAGGGAGATACCGTAACCCTCTACAAAACCACCGCCGACGGCAGCCGCAACAAGCAGCGGATCGCCATCACCGGCATTTACGATTCCGGCGATAGCGACAACAATGCGATGTACATTCCGTCATCCACTGCGCAGGTGCTTGCGAATCTGCCTGATTCCATCGACAAGATTGAAGTCAAGGCTCTGACCACGCCAGACAATGATTTGGCCCGTAAGGCGTCGAAGAATCCGAATGCGCTCACGCAAGATGAGTGGGAAACATGGTATTGCACCGCGTACCCTTCGTCCATCGCCTACCAGATCGAAGAGGTTATTCCCGGTTCCGTAGCCAAGCAGGTGCGTCAGGTGGCCGCATTGCAGGGCGATGTGCTGCAGAAAACGCAGGCGGTGATGGTGCTGATGACCGTGCTTTCGCTGGTTGCGGCCGCTATTGCAGTGGCGAATCTGATGGCCGCCTCGATTGGTGAGCGCGGTTCCGAATTGGCGTTGCTGAAGGCGATTGGTGCCACCGATGGTGCGGTTTCTCGCCTGATGCTCGCTGAGACGGCTGTGATTTCGTTGATTGGTGCGATTGTCGGTGCGCTGTTGGGTTCCGGTGTTGCGCAGATCGTGGGACACGTGGTATTCGGTTCCGGCATTACGATGCGTCCGATGGTGTTTGTGCTGGTGTTTGTGTTGTTGACGCTTACCGTGCTGATCGCCTCGTTCTCGTCGATCCGTTCGATTCTGGGACTTAAACCTGCGGAGGTCTTGCATGGCCGTTGATTTCAACTTGGGTTCCGTAAACTCGGCCGCGGCTGCGGCCTCGGTCACGAACGGCGCACTGTGCTGTTCGTCTGCGGAGGTGTTGCATGGTAGGTGAGTTCAACTTGGGTTCCGTAAACTCGGCCGCGGCTGCGGCCTCGGTCACGAACGGCGCACTGTGCTGTTCGTCTGCGGAGGTGTTGCATGGTAGGTGAGTTCAACTTGGGTTCCGTAAACTCGGCCGCGGCTGCGGCCTCGGTCACGAACGGCGCACTGTGCTGTTCGTCCGCGGAGGTGTTGCATGGTAGGTGAGTTCAAGACAGTCCGTAAGGGGCATGAGATGACTAATCGCAAGATGTTCTTCACCATGCTGTGGGGCGCGGTGTTCCGCCGTCGTTCGCGGGCCGTTATGGCCGTGATCGCCTCCATGGTGGGCGCTGCCACGCTGTTCTGCCTTGCGGCAACGTGTATTGCCGTTCCACAGCAGATGAACGAGGAAATGCGTGCGTATGGCGCGAATCTTATCGTCACGCCGTCCGAATCAGCCGAAAAGTCCCACGGCATCGACACCGATACCGTCAAAGCGTTGAACCAGATGGTGAAGGGTTCATACAGCGCCCGTTCCGCCGCCTACCGGTATGAAAGCGTGCGCATCAACTCGGCGCCATACACGCTGGCCGGTATCACAACCAAAGACGTGAAAGCGCTCAACCATCATTGGAACGTGACTGGCGATTGGCCCAGCGAAGGCAATGTGATGCTCGGCCGTGACGTGGCCGACGCGCTCGGCGTCTCCATCGGTTCGACCGTCACCATCGGCTACCGCGCATCCGACGATGCGCAGGATTCCGGCGCTCTTAGCCAAACCGAAGCGCAAGCCAAAGAAAACGGCCGCGTTTCGTCCGACATTATGGAAAACACCGGCACTGAATTCCGTGTCGGAGGCATCGTCGATACGGGCGGCAGCGAAGACGAAATCGTCTACGCGGTCAACGCTGACGTGGCCAAACTGGCCGGTTCCAAACGCGGCGCGGACGTGATCGAATATTCCGTCAATGCGGTAGGCAGCGAACTCAACGACGTCGTCAAATCGATCAATGCGAATCCGTCAACCGGCGTGAAAGCGCAGACCGTCACCAAAATCACCTCATCCGACACTCGTATCATCGCCATGCTGCAAACCCTGTTCTGGATCGTGTCGCTGGTCGTGCTCGTGCTGACGTTTGTGGGCGTGGGCACCACCATCAGTTCCATCGTGTCTCAGCGACGCAACGAAATCGGCTTGCGCAAGGCGTTAGGCGCATCCTCGCGCGCCATCGGCATCGAATTCTATGTGGAATCCGCCATCTACGGACTGATTGGCGGCCTGATCGGCACTGCCATCGGCTACCTGCTGGCCCGCGTGCTGTGCGTGTCCGTATTCGAGCGTGCCATCGGCTTCAACTGGCTGTTGGGCGTCGCCTCGCTGCTGTTGAGCGTGCTCATCGCCGTCATCGCATCCATCCCGCCGGTTCGCCGCGCAACCCGTATCGACCCCGCCATCGTTTTGAGGGAGGAATAATCATGAGTTCCGAACATACGTTGAATACGTTGCTTGAATTGGATCATATTTCCAAGATTTACGGCGATTTGCGTGCCGTCGACGATTTGACTTTGACCGTTCCGCAAGGTGAATGGCTTGCGATTGTCGGTTCGTCGGGTTCCGGCAAAACCACGCTGATGAACATGATTGGCTGCATGGACACGCCTTCAAAGGGTTCCGTCATGCTGGAAGGCCGCAAGTTGGAGGATTTGAACGCCAAGCAGCTTGCCGACGTGCGCAAGAACATGATCGGATTGGTGTTCCAGAAGTTCTATCTGGTACCGCATCTGACGGCTGTGGAAAACGTGATGGTGGCGCAGTACTACCATTCCGTAGTCAACGAGCAGCAGGCGTTGGAAGCATTGGAACGCGTCGGTCTGAAGGGGCGTGCCCACCATTTGCCCGGCCAGCTTTCCGGCGGCGAACAGCAGCGTGTGTGCATCGCACGTGCGCTCATCAACTGTCCGAAACTGATTCTTGCGGACGAACCGACCGGCAATCTGGATGAGAAGAACGAGAAAATCGTGCTTGACCTGTTCCGTCAGCTGCACGAGCAGGGCACTACCATCATCGTCGTGACCCATGATGCGCTCGTCGCATCTTGTGCCCAGCGTGAGATCATGCTCAACCATGGCGTGCTCGTCGGCGAGAAGTGGAATGATGAGGCCGCACGGAAGGTCTATGAGCAGTCGGGCGGCAAGCCGGCATACACCGGTTCCACTGCGGAAGGCGCACAGAATGGCGAGACGGCCATCAGCTTCGCCGACCCGACCAAAGCCGCGAAAACCGGCGGTGAGGAATAAGCTGAAATCAGCCGAATAATCCAAGCCATAGCACTGACGAATCGTACGGAGCGAACATGAGCAACGAATCATCGAATGCGATCAAAGTGATCGCACTGTCTGCGGCAAGCCTTGCGCTGCTGTCGGCATGCGGCGAACCCACGGCGACACCGATGGACGATGAATATGCCGGAAATTCCGGCGAAAGCGTGCAATCGCAGGAAGAAAATTCGAAGAACAGCGGTAGCGCCACCGACTCCGGCGATTCTGCGGATTCGGACGACAAAAACCATGCCGACGATCCGAACAGCACCACATCCGACAAGCAAGACACCGGCAACTACGCCGACGGTACCTACTCGATCAACGGCCAGTACGGGCCGGTGGGCGAAGACACCATCGACGTGCATGTGACGGTCAAAGATCAGACCGTCACCAATGTGGAGGTTATCGGGCATCCGTTCACGTCCATCTCCAAAAAGCACCAGAATGCGTTCGCCGAAGCCATCAACGGAGTGGTGGACGGCAAGCCGCTCAAAGACCTCAAGGTAGACAAGGTGGCCGGTGCCAGCTGGACGTCGGAAGCGTTCAACAAGGCGTTGGACGTGGCCCGTCAGGAAGCGTCGATCCAGTAGGGCCAGTAGCGGCGAAAAATCTGCCAACGTACAATGAGCGCCCCGGCTACAGCCTCACCCAAAGAAGTGATTAAAGGCCGTAGCGGGGACGCTCATGAGTTTCAGATGCTGCTACGTGCAACTCTGCTCTGCAATGCCTTTCAGGCGGCCATAACGGGCCACAGAACAGCCGTCATGTTCTCGGGCCAAGGAATACTCGCGTCGCCATGCAACGCCTTACAGGCGAGCATGGAGCCGAGTATCGTGCTGAACAGGAATTGCGGATCCAATCCATTACGGAACACTCCGGCCTTCATGCCGCGCTCAACAAACTCAGAAAAACGCTTTTCCGCGGGAACGAGCACTTGATCGGCAATCGCATTCAACGAAGGATTATCGGAAGAAAGCACCACACCGACGGCTTTCAAACCAAGCTCACTGTCGAAAAAACAGCCCTGAATGCGTTGCAGTATCGTCAGCAGACCGTTTTTCGACAACTCGACATCGCTGAAATCCGGCAATCCCGCAACTTCCAACTGAACGCGGCGCAACAGATCGTCCGCATTCTTATAGCGACGGTAAATCGTGGTTTTCGCAACACCGGAACGACGGGCGACCTCTTCGATGGTCACCGCGCCGACGCCATCGGAAATCACAATCGCAAGCGTGGCCTTCATGATCTTATGATCGGTCTGCTCACGAAGCTGCTCGCGGCGGCTCTGCGCCTTGCGAACGGCCTCATGTACGTCACTGACCGCGTCGGAAACCACATCGGAAACGGCTTCGGAAACCGCCTCATGCACTCCGGTAATCATGAAATCACCTTGGTGCTTTCCACCTTTGCCACATACCACTTATTGAATTTGACCAGCGGAATACGCAGCAGCAAGCCAATCAGCAGCAGCGGAATCAGGAACAGCAACAGCGAACCGATCGCATGCCAATAATCATTGTTGTAAATACCGGCAATGGCCGCACGCAATGCCGTAATCGCATGCGTGGCCGGCAGGAACGGGCTGATATCGCTGATGATCTTCGGCAGCACGGCAAGCGGATACGCGCCGTTCGCGCCGGAAATCTGCAACACCAGCGTCAGCACGCCAATGGCCTTGCCCACGTTGCCGAAACTCGCCACCATCGTGTAGGTGAAGAACGAGAACACGAGGGAGGCCACCCAGCCGGTCAACATGAACAGCCACGGGTGCACCGCCTGAATGTGCAGGAACAGCAGGCCGCCGCCCAGCGAGAACGTGCTCTGCAACAGTGCGATCACGGCGAACACGCCATAATGGCCGAGGAACAGCTGATGCGGCTTCGGATTGTCGAGCTCCTCACGATTCTTGCGCGACACCGTGGTCTTGAGTGTTACGGCCATAAGCAGCGATCCCACGAACAACGGAAGAATCGTGTAGAACGGCGCCAGTTGCGAGCCGAAATTCTTAACAGGGAACACAGCCGTGCGCTTCACCTGGACGGGAGCTGCAAGAGCCGCCGCCAGCGAATCGGTGTTGTTGCCGAGCACTTCCTTGACGGTGTCCATATTGCCGCTGTTCAGCGCGTCGGAAAGCGTGCCATTGAACGAAGACAGCGCGGTGCTCGCCTTAGTGAGGCTTTCGGCGGTGGAATCAAGCACCGTGCGAATATTGGTCAGCTGCTTGCCTGCCGACTTCGTGGTGCTGTTGAGATCTCCCAACGCGCCCTTCAGATCGGCGGCCGTGCTGCTCAATGCGGTGGCCGTGCTGCTGATCGAATCGGAAATATCGTTGAGCTGCGGCTTGAGCTGGCTGTCGAAATCGGTTTTGATGCCGTCGATGGAGGCCTTCGCCTGCTGGGCAAGCTGGCTCACGCGCTCGCGGTCGGCTGTGGTGTCGCTCACTTTCGCGTCGATATTGTCGGCGCTGGTGTTGAGTGAGTTCGCTAGATCGTTGAGTTGCGTAATGGTCGCGCCCACGTTGGTTTTGAGATGATTGATGGCGATTTTCGCGACTTCCGGCACCAGATTGTTGTTGCTGAGCTCGTCGAGGGCATCGTAGATGTTCTGATAGCCTTGCGCCTGCTTGGATACGTTCGCAGCCTGATTGCGCAGGGCGGTGGCCGTATTGCCGGCTTGGGTGCCCGCATTGTTGAATACGCTGTCAATATCGGTGGAGACAGCGCCGAAGCTGTTCGACGAGCTGCTCAACGCGGTGCTGAGCGCATTCGTGCTGGTTTTGACGGCTCCGGTCAGATCGTTGATGCCGTTCTTCGACTGTTTGAGCTCGTTGACGGCGTTCTTCGCGCTGCCGCTCACGTTGGAAAGCAGGCTGTTGGAGCTGTCGAGCAGGTTCTGCGCGCTCAACGTCAGCGAGCTGAACGTGGTCAACGCGGATGACGTGTCGTTCAGCGTGTTCGCGAAGTTGTTCATATTGTTGCTGAAGTTGGTGAGCGTGGCCTGCGATTTCGGTTTGTCAAGCTCATCGGCCAGCTGCGAGGCGATGTTGAGCGCGGTGCTCGTCAACGTTGCGGAGAACATTTCGTTGATCTGTGCTGCCACGGTGTCGGCTCCCTGGCCGGTGATCTTCGGAGCGAGTGCGTTCTTCTTCTCGTTGTTGTAGTAGGTGAGTGTGGCATGGTCGCCGTCCGCGGTGAAGAACGTCATCATGCGGGTGCTGAAATCCTTCGGAATCACCACTGCTGCATAGTATTTGCCGGATTTGGTGCCGTCGATGGCCTCTTTTTTGGTGGTGAAGGTCCAGTCCATCTGGTCGTTGGCGCGCAAGGTGTTGACCACCTGATCGCCGATACTGATCTTCACGGGAATGAGATCGGACTTGTAGCCTTCATCGTCGTTGGCGACGGCGAATTTCAGATTGCCGGTGTTGGCGAATGGATCCCAGCTTGCGCTCACGTTGAACCAGGAGAACAGGCCTGGAATCACCACCAGTCCGGTAACGATGATGATGGAGACGATGTTGCTGGTCAGGCGTCGAACGTCGCCGACGAACAGTTTCCAGATGTTTTTCATGCGTTGCTCCTTTCGCTGTTACCGTTGGGATTGGTGTTGCTCGCTGTGCCGGTGTTGCCGGTCGCGTTCATGGCCTGTACCAGTGTTGCGATGCCGTCGGCATCGGCTTGGCTGGTGTCTGCGACGTTGGCGATCGCCTGTTTGGTTTCGTGTTTTCTTCGTTGTGCCTTGCGCATCAGCTTGTCTCGCCTGATTTGTTGCGCACGCTTCTTGCGGCGCAGCCTTGCAGCTTGGCGTTCCACCAGTTGTTCGCGAATCGCTTCGTCGCTGAGGCTGCCGAGTTCCACCTGGCGTTGCAGGCTGAAACGCATATATTCGATGACCATCAGGAATCCGATGATGAGCAGCACCCAGATGATCCAGGTGGCAAGCACCACGATCTTCTCGCCGTTGGTGAAGGAGAAGATCAGCACCAGAATCACCGGCACAATGAAACCGGCGATGAGCGCGCCACGCTTGAGCTTCGGATACAGTTCGGCGAAGCGGCTCGCACGTTCCTCGATCGCCTCACGGTAGCCGCCCTTATCGGCAAGCACTTGAATGGCCTGGGACACGTTGTAGCCGCGTTCCGGAAGCTGTACCTCCTCGCCGATGATCATGTCGCTTTCCTTGATCTGACGGGCGAACAGGCGGTTGAGATTGACCAGCAGCGGGCGAATCGCAAGTCCAATGAAGAACGCGGCCACGGCGAACATCAGCAGCGTGCCAATCGACTTGAGCCAATGCCCGTCGTAGAAGCCGGCAATCGTCTCGCGGAACGCGTCAATCGAATAACTGAATGGTACGAACGGGTAGACCATGCGGAAGAATTTCGGCATCATCTCAATCGGATACAGGCCGGAAGCGCCCGGAATCTGCACGATGATCAGCGCGACGCACAGTCCCTTGCCGATATGCATGAACGAGGTCGACAGCGCGAAGGTGATGCTCAGATACACCAGCGACGTGATGACGCCGGTAAGTATGTACAGCGGCGCGTTCACCGTCTGCACGCCGATGATGAGGTTGCCGATGGTGGTGATCGCGCCTTGGATGGCGCCCATGATGCCGAGCAGCATGTAGCGGGCGAAATATTTTTCGGAAGTGGTCAAGTCGAGGTCTTCGAGGCCTTCATCGTCGACCTCCACCTTGAAGATCACCACGAAGGCGAACGCGCCCACCCACAGGGCCAGGTTGGTCATGAGCGGAGCCATGCCGGAACCGTAGGAGTTCATCGGATACACGTTTTTCGTGTCGATCACCGTGGGGGACTGCATGAACGAGGCGATTTTCTCCGTGTTGAGAGAGCTGTCGCCGGTCAGGCTTCTCAGCATGTCAACGCTGCCGAGCGCTTTCAGGTCGGTGCTGACGGTGATGAGCTTGTTCTCCACCTGTTCAAGCTGCTTGTCGGTGTTCTGCAGGGTGGTGCGGGTGTCATTCGTTACCTGGTCGAGCTGGTCGAGCACGGCGGAGGTCTGGTTGACCACGGTGGTCTGGCTGGTTACGGTGCCGGACAGTGTGCCGGCGGTCATGGCGAGCGAGCTCAGACCGGAGTTGAGCTGGGGGAGCGCGCCGGAATTCAACGTGTTGCGGGCATCTCCCATGCTTTTCAGCGAATTTTGCGTGCTGGTGTTGAAGTCGGTGGCGAGTTTGGACACGCTGTCGGACGTGGATTGCGTGTTCTCGCTCAACGTTTTGAGGTCGTTGAGCGAGCCAGCGGCCGTGTTGTTGGTGTCTTCGAGCTTCTTGATGATGTCTTGGTACTGCGCGTTGTCGCTGACGTTCTTGAGCTTCTCGATGAGCCGGGCGTTGCTGTCGGTCACGCTTTGCATGTTGCTGACGGCCTGCTGTGCGGTGCCGCTTGCGGACGAGACGGCCGTGGTCACCTTGTTGATGCTGGTGGTGGTGTCGCTGGCGGCCTGCGAAATCAGGCCGGAACCGTTCTCCAAAGCGGTGTTGGCGTTGGAAGTGAAGGTATTGAGGCCGTTTTGTGCGGTGCCGATGGCGGTGGCGGTGTTCGCCAGGCCCTTGCCCGCACTTGCTGCGGCCAGCTGCACGTCGTTCATTGCCTGACGGGCGGATTGCGTTTGTTGCGGCACGTTGGCGAGCTGTGCGTCAAGATCTTCGATGGTGGAGCGGATGAGGCTTACGTTCTTCTGGGTTTTGTCGAGTTCTGCTGTGGTTTCGTTGACGAAGGAGTTGGTTTTGCCGTTGATGGTGCCATTCGCGGAGTTCACGGCTTTAGTGAGTACTTCGCTGACGGTGGAGACGAAGGTGTTGTTGACGGTACGGTCGACGGTGGTCGCGCCTTGGTCGGTGATTTTCGGGGAGATCGGGCTCGATTTTTCGTTGACATAGTATTCCAGCGTCGGCCGGTTCTTGCTGTCGGTCACGACGTTGGCGAGATCCTCGCTGAAATCGGAGGGGATGATGATCGCCGCATAGCAGTCGCCGGACTGTACCGCTTCCATCGCTTCGGCCTTGCCCATGAATTCCCAGCCAAGCTGGTCGTTGTCTTTCAGCGTGTCTTCGATCTGGTCGCCGAGGTTCATTTTGCCGAGCAGGGCGTTGTCGGTGCCTTTGTCGACGTTGGCCACGGCAACTTTGATGCCTTGGGTATTGCCATACGGATTCCAGAATCCGTAGATGTTGAACCATGCGTACAGCGGCGGAATGATGGTTATACCGATCATGATGACCCAGGCGGCAGGTACGGTGACGAGTCGTTTGAGGTCACGACGCAGAATCTGCAGTACGTTGCGCATTGTCTCCCCAGTCCAATGGATGTTCGACCGTGTTCGCGCGTAGCGATACGTTATTCGTAGCGCTACGCCTCCCGTATCGTAATACCCGCTCTCGGACAAATTTGGGCACAGGCGTAAATGCGCTCCGTCCATGACTGAAATAAACACGACAAACCGCGGCAGGACTGTGAATCTTGCTGTTGGAGACCGCGCAACTTGCCTTCTGTGTCTGCGCAAGTCGAGTCTGCTGTCTGCGCATCTTGTGATTGCGGGATGACATGTGACTTGCGCAGGCAGAAATCGCAGGTTGTGCGCGTTGCGCGCAAACAATCATCTCGTGTAGCGCACTGCGATTGGGTTTTGGTAGCGTTGTTCTGGGAAGGACGAACAAGCATGAGCAAGATTGAAGATGTGAGCGAGGCCATCGCCGACGAAACCGAAATCGCAGCAATCGAAGAGGCCGGCATCATTGCGCAATCGCAATCGGCGGAAGATGACGGCAATCCTGCTGACCGCAGGCTGCCGCTGATTGCACGTATTTACGGCATCGTCATGTTGATCGAAGGCGTGGTGACGTTGCCGATCATCGTGATTTCCTGCCTGTATGCAGTCCACGCCGCGCTTTCCGGCAAACTGGCGTTTGGCGCGCTGAATCTCACCACTATTCTGTCGGTTATTCATGCTGTGGTGCTGCTGGTCTCCACCGCATGCCTTGCGATTTTCGGCATGCTGCTGATTCTCAACAAGCGTCGGCATATCGCGCAATGGACGTATCTGATGATTCCGCTCACGCTTGCGGAAGGCCTATTGTCGTTGTCGTTGCAGGGTTTGGGCGTGAATCTGATCAGTCCGACCGTGCAGCTGCTTGTATTGGTTGCGTTGCATATCACGGCTGATCCGTCGCTGCGCGAGGAGCGACGTTTGCAGTTCGCGCTTCGTCGTTTGGATGCGCGCAGCGAGTATGAGACGGCTGTTTCGAAGGGTATGGCCGGCCGTGATCTGACCGGCAAGGGCTATATTTCGCTTGATTTCTTCAACCTGTTTTGGCTGTTTGTGGTCGGATGCGTGTTCGGTCTGGTAGTGGAGACGCTATACCACTATGTGCTGTTCGGCGAATGGCAGGATCGCGCCGGATTTTTGTGGGGGCCGTTCTCGCCGATCTACGGCTTTGGCGCGGTGATCCTGACGGTATTGCTCAACCACTTGTGGCGGTCGAATTGGATGCTGATCTTCTGCGCCAGCGCGGTGATTGGCGGCGCGTTCGAATATTTCACCAGCTGGTTCATGGAGGTTGCGTTCGGTATTCGCGCGTGGGATTACACGGGTCAATGGCTGTCGATTGATGGGCGCACATCCGGCAAATACATGTTTTTCTGGGGAATACTCGGCTTGGTGTGGGTGAAGCTGATTCTGCCGCATTTGCTTGCGATGATTCAGCGTATTCCGTGGAAGATTCGCTATACGTTGACGGCGGTGTGTTTCGCGCTGATTTTCGTTGACGGCGTGATGACGTTGATGGCGCTGGATTCCTGGTATTCGCGTATGGCTGGTATTGCGCAGGATTCGCCTGTTTCGCAATTCTTCGCCACGTATTTCGATGACGACTTCATGGCCAATCGGTTCCAGACCATGACGCTCGACCCGTCCACGGCCAGCCGCATGTAGTGTCTGACTGTTTTATGGATGACTGCTTTATGGGCTAGATGGCGAAGCTTTGTGGAAGAACGCGGATGGTGGCGTCCGCTGTTGGTTGCGCCGTGCGCGGCTGCATGTGACCTGTGTCCGCACGACCTTTGTGGACTCGGTACGCTGCGACTTCTGCGCGCTTATGCGGCGAAGCTTTGTGCGAGCTGGCGGATGAGATCCGGCCTATGTCCACTCCATGAGGAGTTCGGTGAGATGACGACCGGAATCTGCTCGAAGCCAGCGTTTTTGATCTGTTCGAAGGTGGACGGGTTCTTCGTCAGGTCAACGGTGTCGTAACGCACGCCCAGCTTTGCAAGCTCTTGTTCGGTGGCTTCGCATTGCGGGTTGCTCGGATTGGTGAAGACGGTCACGGTCATTCGATTTCCTCCCTATGCAAAAATGGCTTCCGTCGTTTGCGAAAGCCGTGTCGGCCACGTTCTTCGGTTATGCTCGCTTACGCAAGCCACTATCTAGCATACACACTACCGGTAGTGGTGTGTCGTGAGTTTCCTCACTGTATATAGTGGGGAATTCCCCAGAATTCCCCAAAATACGAACGTTTGTTCGAATATGTCTAGTGTACCCCAAACCACGGAATTCACGTCCGCGCGCATGTCGAAACTGCTTCTAGTGCTGTTTCTAATGCTGTTGGATGGGCGCAAGATGCGTTTCGGGAGGTCGTGAAATGACATCGAGTCTGCGATGCCTGTAGCGGTGAATGTGTTGAATAAATGTTGAATCGGACCATTTGATCCATTAGACTGCAAAAACAAGAAAGTCTCGGAAACCGTTGAAAACATTGACTTCCGAGACTTTTCGCATGTGCCCCCCGTGGGATTCGAACCCACAACCCACGACTTAAAAGGACGCTGCTCTAACCGTTGAGCTAGAGGGGCAACAGTGAGACAGTATACAGCATATTTATGCAAAACGCCACACGAATCAGTTGTAAGTAACGAAAAACGTGGATTATCACCAAGTCATTGCCGAATCATCATCGAATTCTCGCGAATCGCAATATCATTTCTGCATATCTGCTCGTACAGTGGAACGCATGTCATGTACCACGATTCTTGTAGGCAAGAAAGCCAGCTACGACGGCTCCACCATCATCGCACGCGACGATGATTCCGGTTCCGGCCGTTACGACCCCAAGAAATTCATTGCGGTCGCACCGCAAGACCAACCGAGGCATTACCGCAGTGTGCTCAGTCATGTCGAAATCGACCTTCCCGACAATCCATGCCGATACAGCATCGTGCCGAACGTGCTGCCGAATCGCGGAATTCTCGCGGAAGCGGGCGTCAACGAGCGCAACGTGGCGATGAGCGCCACCGAAACCATCGCAGTCAACGAGCGCGTGCTAGCCGCTGATCCGCTCGTTGAACTGCAACCGGCGAACGAAGCCGCTAATACCCCCGAAGTTCCGGGCGGAATCGGAGAAGAAGACATCATCACCCTCGTGCTGCCTTACGTCACCACGGCACGCGAAGGCGTCGCACGTCTCGCCGAACTGCTTGAAACATACGGCACCTACGAATCGAACGGCATCATCATTTCCGACGTAAACGAAATCTGGTATGTCGAAACGATCGGCGGGCACCATTGGATCGCCCGCCGCGTGCCGGACGACTGCTATGCGACCATCCCCAACCAGCTCGGCATCGACGATTTCGACCTCGACGACGCCTTCAACGCCCAGCGTGAATTCATGTGCAGTGCCGATTTGCGCGAATTCATGGACGCGCACCACCTTGACCGCACTATGAGCGCGGCAGCAAGTGGCGGCTTCGGATTCCAGCCGACGAGCGCTTTCGGAAACGGCGGCATGAATGGTGGCGGCAATAGCAGTAGCGGCGCGGCGCTGAGTCACAACCATTTCAATCCGCGCACGGCTTTCGGCACCGCCACCACCAAAGACCATATCTACAACACGCCGCGTGCCTGGTACATGCAGCGCCACCTCAATCCAAGCGAGGACTGGGATTCGCCGGCCGCCCGCTACACGCCCGCATCCGACGATATTCCGTGGTGTCGTGTGCCTGAGAACGCTGTGACGCTCGAAGACGTCGACTTCCTGATGAGTGCACACTTCGAGGGGACCCCTTACGATCCGTACGGTACGCTCGGGACGCCGGAAAGCCGCCATCGCTACCGTCCGATCGGCATCAACCGCACCGGGCATATGGTGGCCATGCAGATTCGTCCGTACGCGCCGGAGGCAAGCCGTTCGATCATGTGGATTTCGTATGGTTCCGGCCCCTTCACCGCGGCCACGCCGTTCTATGCGAACGTCGACGATACGCCCGCCTACCTGCGTGACACCACGCCGGAAGTCTCGACCGGCAACCTGTACTGGGCGAACCGTTTGATCGCCGCGCTCGCCGACGCGCATTTTTACGAAACCAGCAATGCGATCGAAGGATTTGCGGAATCGGCCCGCGCTTACGGCCATCGTCTGGTGGAACGCACTGATGCCGAATTGCGTGAGATTGCTGCACAAAAGAGCGTGTCCGAATCGCAGGAGCGTGCAGGGGCCGCGGAGATTACGGAAAACGCAAGTATTGCAATTATCGCCAGACTGCAGCAGTCCAACGAAGAAATGGCGGAATACTTGCGCACTCACGTTACGAAACTGCTCAACGACGTGCTCTACACGTCCAGCAATCTCATGCACAACAGTTTCGCCATGTCCGACCGCTGGAACTAAGCATAAAGCCCCGAAATTCGGCAAAACCCGTCCCAATGAGCCAAGGTTTCCGCGCTCGGAGCATTCCGCATGAACGCAGGCTGTTGGAAGCGTCAGTGCTGCTCCCAACAGCCTCACGACTGCATCCGCATCCTCGTACGTCAGTTTTTGCCCATATCTCGCTTATATATGGCAGATTTCGAGAGCTGACACGAGGCATTTCGCTTATATATATGGCACTCGTGCTTGTAGGCAAGGCGATTTCGGGGGTAAAAATATACCCTCTAAGTCGTCTTTCTCCAAAAGCATCTGCCATATATAAGCGAGATATCAGTTGACGGACCCGCGAATCTGCCATATATAAGGCAGATAGTGCTATCTAGACCGTCGATTGACCATCAAATCGTCGGAAATCGCGATCAGTTGAACCCGACGACGTGTTCCGCCACGAAATACCCCTTGCGAATCACGAAACGACCGATCGACCCGCGCAAATTCAACGCACGAGACATGGCCTTCTTACGCACATCCTTGTAAATAGTGGGGGAGTACGCCTTAATGTCGTCCCACATATCCTTTTTCTTCTCATAATTTTCCGGATCGCGAGACAAAATCATGAACACACTTGCCACGGAACTTTCAATCGCCAGGAAGTGGATCATATAACGGTACAGGCCGTCCGGCACCGTGCCGCGTTCCGGAGTTGCACGCACCATGCACTGGTTGACGAGGCGCAGCTGGTCGACGCGGCGGATCATCACGTCGGTCTGCACGCTCTGGCCGTCGCGACCGATGAAATAGTGGTAGAACGGCGTATCCAGATACTTCATGGTCTTCACCCACGGGAACGGCTGATACGCGTAAATGAAGTCCACGTAGAACGTGTGCTCCGGCAGCTGCATGCCGGACTCTCGCACCACGGCGGTGCGGTACGTCAGCGCGTGCATGAGAATGTATTCAGCCAAGCCGAAATGCCCGAGATCGTTCCAGGTCAGGCGCTCGCCGGCCTTCATGGCATGGCGGAAGTTCACCACATGCTTGTTGCGTTTGCCAACCTTGTCATACACATAATTAGTGACGAGCATGTCGATCGGCTCGGTGGAATCGGCCTCTTCGCGCAGCACGGCCATGACCTGTTCGAGCGATTCGGGGCCAACCCAATCGTCGGCGTCAACAACCTTCACGTACATGCCGCTTGCCGCCGCGATGCCGGTGTTGACGGCTCCGCCATGCCCCTTGTTCTCTTGGTGGATGGCGCGCACGATGCCTGGATAGCGGGCTTCGAATTTCTGTGCCATTTCCAGCGTGCCGTCGGACGAGCCGTCATCCACGATCAGCACTTCGATGTCGTCGTTGCGCTTCGCTGCGATTAACGACATGACGCATCGTTCCAAATATTCGGTCATGTTGTACGCGGGCACCACGAAGGTGAGCGTCTTCTTCTCCTGCATAGTCTTCCTTGGTAGGACGAGGTGACCTGCCGCGCGCGGCGCGTGGTCACTGCGTAACGAAACTAACGTAGCACCTTGTTCGCTTCAGGGGAACGGTTTGTACGCAATAGGCACCCTGAATAGCGCAATCTGCACCTGAAATTTCCCTTAAGGGTACCGTTGCTGACAATTTGTAAGTTTTCGTCGATGCTTGTTGGCTTGTGCGATGCTTGCGATTCCCCTGTTGCTGGTACTGTTCGATTCTTGTGTCTGGCGCCTGTTGGCGTTGGCTGCGATGCTTGCGATGACTGGGGGCGGCTGGGTTTTACGACTGCTGTTCGGCTTGCGTGCCTTGGCTTCCGGCTGTGTCTTGTTCGGTATTCTGTTCAGCGTTCTGCTCGGCTGGGCTTTCCGTATTGTTTTGTGATTGTGCCTCTTTTGCGGCCTTGCGCTCGCGTTTCGCGATTTCCTTGATTTCGCGCCTTTCCTGCTTTTCCGCCTCTTTTGTGGCTTTGTCGCTTTCGAAACGCAGTTCCGGCTTGGCTTCCATGCGGCTCAAGCCATGCCAGGCCAGATTCACGATGTGCGCGGCAATCTGTTCTTTACTGAGTTTGCGCTGGTCCGCCCAATACTGGCAGGTATATACGGTCATGCCGATGAGCATCTGCGCGTAGTATGGCACGCCCTTGGCCGGCAGATGCTGGCGTTTGAACGCTTCGGCGAGAATGTCTTCCACGCGCAGGGCGATGTCTCCCAAAAGCGAATTGAACGAGCTGGCCGGATCGGTTTTCGGCGAATCGCGGGTGAGCACGCGGAATCCTTCAGCATTCTCCTCAACATAGGTGAGCAGTGCCAGCGCCGTGCGTTCCACGATTTGACGGGGGTGCGCTTGTGGGTCGGAGAGCGCGTTGACGAGCGTGTCGGTAAGGGCGCGCATCTCACGGTCCACCACCACAGCGTACAGGCCCTCTTTGCCTCCGAAATGCTCGTACACAATGGGTTTCGACACTTTCGCGGTGGCGGCGATCTCCTCCACGCTCACTGCTTCGAAGCCCTTCGACGCGAACAGCGAACGACCGATTTCGATGAGCTGCTCACGCCGCTGATACGACGTCATTCTGGATGTATTGGCCATGCCGTCCAGTTTTTCATGCCCCGTGGATAGTCTGTCCGATTCTGGTGAATCGGACACTTGGGCTCGGTATTTGGACGGTTCGTTGTCCGATTCTGGTGAATCGGACATTCGTGGTGCGTCCGCGGGGCGGAGCCGGTGTGTCCGTTGCGCTTTTTAGGCTGGAGTCATGGATACGAATGTGATTATTGCGATTGTCGCCGTTGTCGTTATCGCGGCAATTCTGGTGATTGGCGGTTGGTGGCTCGGTAAGACCCGCAAGAACGCCGTCGATAAGTCCACGGAGGATGCGAAAGCCAAGGCTGACGCCCGTCTTGCCGCGGAAGCAAAGTCGGCTGCGGCTGATTCTTCCACGGTGAAGCCGTCCGTTGATTCCAATGTTGATGCAGCTGAAAAAGCTCCGGCTGAAAGTCAGCAGAAGTCCTCAGCTCAAGCTTCCTCTTCCGAAACGGCAGCTCCTGCACCAGCCACCGAAGCCAAGCCCGAACCGGTTCATGAAACCCCCGAATCCGCCGGCACGCGCATGCAGCGTCTTAAGGCGCGCCTGTCGAAATCCGGCAATCCGTTCGGCAAGGCTCTGTTCAACATTCTTGCGAAGGATCAGCTTTCCGAAGCCGACTGGGAAGACGTCGAAGACACCCTCCTGCTTGCCGATGTTGGCGCGGAAGCCAGCGAACAGCTCGTCGAGGAACTGCGCAACGACGCCCGAATCGCAGGCCAGTCCGATCCGGCCGAAGTGCGTGCCGCGCTGAAGGACAAGCTGTTGAAGCTCGTAGGCACTGACACGGATCGCCGCCTCAATGCCAATAAGGAAGACGCGAACAAACCAAGCGTCATCATCATGGTCGGCGTGAACGGCACGGGCAAAACCACCACTGCAGGCAAGCTTTCTCGTCTGCTTGTTTCCGAAGGCAAGCAGGTCATGTTGGGAGCTGCCGATACCTTCCGCGCGGCGGCCGCCGACCAGTTGGAAACTTGGGGTGCGAAGGTGGGCGTTCCGGTCGTGCGTTCCGACAAGGACGGCGCCGATCCGGCGTCCGTCGCATTCGAGGCCAGCGCCAAGGCCAAGGAAGAGAACGCCGACGTGCTCATCATCGACACTGCGGGCCGCCTGCAGAACAAGGCGAACCTCATGGACGAGCTCGGCAAGATCCGCCGCGTTACCGAAAAGAACCTTCCGGTCGACGAGGTGCTGCTCGTGCTCGACGCCACCACCGGCCAGAATGGCATGACCCAGGCCAAGGTGTTCGCCGAAGCCATCGGCATTACCGGTGTGGTGCTCTCCAAGCTCGACGGCTCCGCAAAGGGTGGCATCGTGATTTCCGTGCAGAAAGAGCTTGGCGTGCCCGTCAAGCTTGTCGGCCTTGGCGAAGGTCCGGACGATCTCGCCCCGTTCGATCCGGAAGGCTTCGTCGACGGCATCCTCGCCTGAGCTGATTGCGCTCCCGAGAAAGCCTCCCCGCGTGGGAGGCTTTCTTTTTACCCCCGACCAGTCCTATTTCGCCTATATATGGCAGATTTGCCGGTTCGTCCGCTGGTTTCTCGCTTATATATGGCAGATGCTTTTGGAGAAAGTCGACTTAGAAGGTATATGTTTACCCCCGAAAGCACCTTTTTTGCGAGTGAGAGTGCCATATATGGGCGAAATGTCTCGTGTCAGTCCTCCAAATCTGCCATACATAAGGCAGATACGCTGAAAAATGGGCTGATAGTGGTTTGGCCTGAGAGCGGTGCGCAATCTGAAACAAAACGTGCCAGCCGCTTTATTCCGCCGTTTTCGGTTGACGTAATGGCGAGATGGCGTTACCTTGCTGTAACACGTCGTAACGTTTTCAAAACGCGGGCGGCGTTCCATACCGTTTTGTCAGCCCCATACGATGGGGCCGGAAATGTGAACTCAAAAAGAAAGAAAGAGGAGGGTGACATGGGTCAGCTTGATTCTGGAAATGCCGCGTGGATTTTGACGTCCGCGTCCCTTGTGTTCCTCATGACGCCGGGTGTGGCGTTCTTCTACGGTGGCATGGTCCGCGCAAAGGCCGTGCTGAACATGATGATTATGGAGGCGGCCGCTCTGTCCGTCACAATGGTGATCTGGGTGCTGTGGGGCTGGTCCATCGCCTACGCAGGCACTTCGGTCGGCGGTGTCTTTGGTGATCCGGCCACAGGCTTCCTGCTGAAGGATTCCATGGTTTCCGACGGCGGTGTCTTCACGTCGGCTTCGCTGAACTCCAACAACTACCCGGTCAGCGTCGATGTGGCGTTCCAGTCCGCATTCGCCATGATTACCGTCGCTCTGATTTGCGGCGCTATCGCTGAACGTGTCAAGTACTCCACGTGGATGATTTTCGTCGCGCTGTGGATTACCTTCGATTACGCTCCGCTCGCCCACATGGTGTGGAATGGCGGTCTGCTGAGCGCTGACGGCGCGATCTCCCAGGCTATCGGCGCTGCCGCCCACGATTTCGCAGGTGGTACGGTCGTGCACATCAATGCTGCAGTCGCCGCTCTGGTGATCGTGTTGATCATCGGCAAGCGCAAGGGCTTCGGCACCCAGCCGTTCCGTCCGCACAATGTTCCGTTCGTGATGCTTGGCGCTTTCCTGCTGTGGTTCGGATGGTTCGGCTTCAACGCTGGTTCCGCGTTTGCCGCCAATGGCACCGCAGGCTACGCTTGGGTTTCCACTTCCGCTGCAACCGCCGCCGCAATGCTCTCTTGGGGCTTCACTGAGAAGATCCGCACCGGCCACTACACCGCCATGGGTGCCGCTTCCGGCATCGTCGCAGGTCTGGTTGCCATCACTCCGGCCGCCGATGTGGTTTCCCCGCTGTGGGCCATCGTGCTCGGTGCCATCGCCGGCGTGCTCACCTGCCTCGCTTGCGGCCTGAAGTTCAAGCTCGGCTACGATGATTCTCTCGACGTTGTCGGCGTCCACGGCGTCGGCGGCTTCACCGGCACTGTGCTCATTGGCTTCTTCGGCGAAGGTACCGGTCTGTTCGCAGGCGGCGACTGGAAGCAGCTGGTTGTGCAGCTCATCGTTGCCCTCGTTGCCATCATCTGGTCCGCTGTTGTCACCGGCATCATCGCCTTCGCTCTGGAGAAGACGATTGGTTGGCGTGTCACCGAAGCTCAGGAAGTCGGCGGTATCGATCTTGCCGATCAGGGCGAACGTGCTTACGATTTTGCTGGTACCGCCAGCTCTGTTCTCAAGGAGGTGAAGTGAGATGAAGCTCATTACCGCTATCATTCAGCCGCATAAGCTTGACGATGTCAAGGAAGCCCTCGCTGCCGCAGGTGTTCACGGTCTGACCGTGTCTGAGGCTAACGGTTACGGCCGCCAGCGTGGCCACACCGAGGTTTACCGTGGCGCCGAATACACCGTGGATCTCATTCCGAAGATTCGCGTCGAGGTGCTGTCCGATGACGCCGATGCCGAGACTCTGGTCGGTGTGATCGTCAAGTCCGCCGGCTCCGGCACCATCGGCGACGGCAAGGTCTGGGTTGCCCCGCTTGATTCGGTGACCCGCGTGCGCACCGGCGAGACCGGCTCTGCCGCTATCTGATAATTCATTCGGATAGATATTAAGGGCCCCGGGCTTGGGTTCGGGTTATCAATAGACAGATCCCCGTACGTACTTCGCGCCGTGCGGGGATTTTCATACGATTTTCGCGTCATATTTTTTGCTTCGTATTTCCCCGCTTTCGCTTTTATCTGCTCAGATTTGATTGTTTTTGCGAAGATTCATAAGGATTTGCTATGACTTCAGCGGTTGATGGTCTTAAACAACGTTTCATGGATATGAGTCAGCCGGATGCCGACGGCGTGTACCGCAATGGTGCGGCGAAACGTAAGGCTCGTACGGATCTGGCCATGGATTGCCTCAAACAATTGTGGCAGGAGGCTTGCCAGACGGTGTCTTTTGACGTTCCGCAGTCCGGCATTGGTCTTGGCGCGGTGGGTTCGTTGGCCCGCGGCCAAGTGGGACCGAGTTCCGATCTTGACTTGGTGGTCATTTATGAGCCTCACGCACTCACTGACCGGCAGCTCAATGAGCTTGCCAACAAATTGTGGTATCCGATTTGGGATTCGGGTCTTGATCTTGACCAGTCGGTGCGTACCCGCGCGCAGTGCGAGGCGGTGACCGACCATGATTTGCCTGCTGCGATGGGTTGGCTGGATGTGGTGCCGATTGCGGGCGATACGCAGCTGATCGAATCCACGGCTGTCTCCATTTTGGAGCGTTGGCGTAGGGCCGCCCGTAAGCGCTTGCCCGAATTGTTGGGTTCCGCCAAGTCTCGTTTGGGCGAGTTCGGCCGTATGGCGTATAGCAATCAGCCTGATATTAAGGAGTCTCGCGGTGGTTTGCGCGATTCCGTGCTGGTTTCCGCGCTTGCCGCTTCTTGGCTTGCCGACCGCCCGCATGGCCAGTATGACGATGCCGTCGAACGGTTGCTGGATGTGCGCGATTGCATTCATTTGGTGGCCAATAAAGACACGAACATGTTGCTCGCTCCTTATCAGGCGAAGGTTTCGGCGATGTTGGGTTTGGCTGATCCGACGTTGCCGAGCGGCGAGCGTGAGGCGAAGTCGATTGATGATTTGCAGACGTTGCTTGCGCGTGTTGGTCGCCAGATCGCGTTTTCGCTTGATTCCACGGCTTCTCGCGCTGAGCATTCGTTGACTCATGAGAAGCCTCGTTTTGCGTTTTTCCAGGTGTTCCAGCCTCGTGGCGGCGGTAAGCGTCAGGCGCCTACGTTTGATGTGATTGCGCCCGGTATCGCCAAGCATGAGGAGGAGATCGTGCTTGCGCCGGGTGCCGATCCGAAGTCCGATCCGTGTCTTGCGTTGCGGGCTGCTGTTGCTGCGGCTGAGTTTGGTTTGCCGATCGCGCCCGGCACGTTGCAGAATCTGAAGTCGTGTCCGATCGATGATCGCACGTGGAATGATGAGTCGCGTAGTCTGTTCTTGCGTTTGCTTGCGAGCGGTCCCGCGTTGTTGCAGGTGTGGGAGGAGATTGATTTTGTCGATATTCCGGGTCGGCTGATTCCGGAATGGCTGGCGATTCGTAATCGCCCGAGCGCTTCGGCTGCGCATCGGTATACGATTGACCGTCATTCGGTTGAGGTGGTCACGCGGCTTGGTCGTGAAACACCTCGTGGAAACCGTTATGATGATCGGCATTATCAGGCGTTGCTGATGGCTGGTATTTTGCATGATGTCGGCAAGCGTCCGGGGGTTGCCGATCATGCGGCGGAGGGTGCGCGTCATGCGTCCATGGTGTTGAAACGCATGGGTTTTGACCGTGACATTATTTGGTGGGTCACGTTGCTGGTGCGCGAGCATCTTACGTTGTCGGAGTTTGCGACTGGTCAGAATCCGAATGATCCGAATGTTGGTGACGAGTTGGCGTCTCGTCTTGATCATGATCCGCTGCTGCTTGACATGCTGTTCGATCTGACTCGTGCTGACGGTTCGTCGTTGGGTGCCACGGCCGGCGAGACCATTTCCAAACAATACGGCTGGAGTAAATGGCGCGAAACCCTTGTCCGAACCATGTACAACGCCACCCGCTACCACATGTGAGGCCGCGTAGGCTGTGAGCGAATGCCCGGCAAAGCGACATGGTTGCCGATGCGGTACCCGCCGCGTCGGCGGAAACCCATCGTTTAAGAAAAAGTGGGGAACATATCACCTTCGGTTCACTTAAGCAAGTCACAACCAGGGGAATGGGCACCCGTACGAAAGATGTCCCCAAGTTGTCCACTTGGTTATCCCCATTTGGTGGATAACTCGATATGTTTTCCACATAGTTATCCCCAGTATGTGGATAACTCGGGTTTTTTCGGCTTTCTTATCCACAGCGAACCGATTCGCGCGTGTCGGGTGATTTCGATCCTGTCAATGCGGAGATTCCTCCAGAATCTCATCGCAACATCATTCGTGAAGTGGCACAGGTATTATGGTTTTTCCCGGTACACCACACATCGAAGAGCTGGAGAAGCATGGCGGAGAGCAATTCTTGGAACAATGGCCTGAATCAAGGGCAAAACCGCGGTTTTTCAGGCAATGGCAGCATTTCCGGCGCGTCGGGAACGGCTATTCGCGACGCCATCTTCGACCGTGTGCCGCCACATGACGACGCCGCCGAAATGGCGGTGCTCGGCGGCATGCTCATGAGCAAAGACGCCATCGGCGAAGTCTCGCAGATGATTGACATCACCGACTTCTACCAGCCGCGTAACCAAACCGTGTACGAAGCCATCATCAACCTGTTCTCCGCATCGCAGCCCGTCGACGCGGTGCTGGTGGCCAACCAGCTGCTCAAAGACGGCGACCTCGAAAAAGTGGGGGGATCCGACTATCTGCACAGCCTCGTCGCATCCGTGCCGACCGCAGCCAACGCAACCTTCTATGCCGACATCATCCACCAGCGTGCCATCCTGCGCAATGTGATCGCAGCCGGCACCAAAATCGCACAGCTCGGCTACACCGCCGAAGGATCCCAAGCCGAAGACGTCGTCAACCTGGCACAGGCCGAAGTCTACGAAATGTCGACCGGCAAAGTGAGGCAGGATTACGCGCCGATCGGCACCGTCATCACCGATACCCTCGACCAAATCGACCGACTGCAAAACGGCGAGGTTTCCAAAGGCGTGCCAACCGGATTCCGTGACATCGACGACGTGACGCAAGGCCTGCAGCCGGGCCAGATGATCGTCGTTGCAGGCCGACCGGCCATGGGTAAGTCCACGCTCGGCGTTGATTTCGCGCGAGCTGCGGCGCTGCACCACAATATGACGTCCGTGATCTTCAGCTTGGAAATGAGCAAAACCGAACTTGCGCAACGAATCATTTCGGCGGAAGCGAATATTCCGCTGTCAGCCATGCGCCGAGCGGAAGAAATCACGCAGGAACGTTGGAATATCCTCAATAATCTGCAGGATAAACTGCAGAACGCACCATTATTCATCGACGATAGTCCGAACATGAGTTTGATGGAAATCCGTGCGAAATGCCGCCGATTGAAGCAGACGAACGATCTGAAATTAGTGGTGATCGACTACCTGCAGCTCATGACTTCCGGCAAGGCCGTGGAAAGCCGCCAGCAGGAAGTGTCTGATTTCTCGCGTGCATTGAAGCTGCTTGCCAAGGAATTGGAAGTGCCGGTGGTGGCGCTGAGCCAGCTGAACCGTGGCCCCGAAATGCGTCAGGATAAAAAGCCGCAGCTTTCGGATTTGCGCGAATCCGGTTCTATCGAACAGGACGCCGACGTGGTGTTCCTCGTGCACAGGCCGGACGCCTACGACAAGGAAGATCGTCCGGGCGAGGCCGATATCATCATGGCGAAGCATCGTAACGGTCCGACGCAGACGTTCAATCTCGCGTTCCTTGGCGCATACTCCAAGTTCAAAGATATGCCGCAGGACTACCAGAGCCAACAGGAGGTATAGCATGGCGTGGAACTCATTCGCAACGCCGTTGATCGGCAAGGCCGTGCGTGCGGCCTCCCGCCTGGCACATGGCGGCGGCAGCGCGTTCCCCGGCAAAATCGTGGAACGGATCGACCCGCAATTCCTCGCACGCACCCTGCAGCAGCTACCGCTTGGCGTGGTGCTCGTGTCTGGCACGAACGGCAAAACCACCACCACGCGCATGGTGGCAAGCATGCTGGAATCGTTGGGATTGAAGGTATTCACCAATCCGACCGGATCGAATTTCACCCGCGGCGTGGTCTCGTCGCTGCTGGCCGAAGTCTCGCTCGGCGGCAAACTGGACGCCGACATCGCCGTACTGGAACTCGACGAAGCGTACGCGGTGCATTTCGTCAAACAAGTGCAACCCGACTACTGCCTGCTGCTCAACGTGATGCGCGACCAGCTCGACCGTTTCGGCGAAATCGACAATACCGCACGACTGCTGAGCAAAGCCGCCGAAGCGACCACCGGAACCGTAGTGCTCAATCGTGAGGATCCACGCATCGCACGACTTGCTGACGTCGCACATACTGAAGATGGTGTGGAAGTGCGCTATTTCGGTCTTGACGGGTCGTTGCGCAGCTTCTTCCCGTCCGACGACGACATGTGCACGACAGTCGATACTGCATCGTCCGCAAATATTGAGATTGACGATGCTGCAGTGATTGCGAAAACTGGGGAAAATGCAGAAAAATCGGGAGATGCGGCAATTGCGGAACAGCTACCAGCTGACGTGACCTTGCTTGCCGTGGGCGACCATCGTGCCAGTTTCGGCATCGACGGTGAAACGTACGAAACCGGTGTGAGACTGGAAGGCGTGTACAACCTGTACAACGCGGCGGCCGCGCTGGCCGTCGTGCGAGCGGTCGTAGCCGACGCGCAGGCAATGTTCCTGCCGTTCGAGCAGAACGTAACCGACGAACTATTGCGACAAGTGGGAATCTCACAGCGCATGATCGACTTCGCGCACTCCACCACGCAAGCCATGATCGACGCGGCAGCCGAAGTCACTCCGGCGTTCGGACGCGGCGAAGTCATTGACGTGAACGGCTCGCCGGTGGAGCTGCTGCTCGTCAAAAACCCCATGGGATTCCGCCTCTCGCTCGCATCCTTCACCCCTGAAGGCTGCGACACCATGATCGCCATCAACGACGAATACGCCGACGGGCGTGACATGAGCTGGTTGTGGGACGTGGACTTCTCCTCGCTGCGAGACACCGGTGTGGCCATGGTTTCAGGCGTGCGCGCATGGGATATGGCGTTGCGTCTCGAATACGATCAGGTGCCGGTGAATAGCGTCAACACGGAACTTGAAGAGGCCGTCTCAACGTTCGTGAACGCGAATCCGGGCGCCCCCAAGCACATTTACTGCACATACACGGCAATGCTCAAAACGCGAGCCGTGCTCGGCAAAATCGCCGAAGTCGCCGACGCTGGCGTGGGCAAATAACAGCGCGAATCCGCGCAACGCATGAAAACGCATGAAGAACGTATGAACCGCATGAGGGAGACGATATGAGCCAGGTAATCGACATCGTGTCGCTATATCCGAAAGACATGAACATCTACGGCGACTCCGGCAACGTGCTCACCATCCAGCGCCGTCTCGCCCTATACGGCTACGAGCCGCGCGTGCACGCCTACAATCAGGGCGACGCGTGGCCCGAACACGTCGACATGATTCTGGGCGGCGGCGGCCAAGACACCGGCCAGAAGAAAATCATCGACGACTGCTTCAAACGCGCCGACCTGCTGCGATCGCTGGCCGCTGGCGGCACCCCCATGCTCATGATTTGCGGTCTGTACCAGCTGTTCGGCGAATATTTCGAAACGGTGGATGGCTCCCGACTCGACGGCATCGGCGTGATCGGCGCGTACACGGTCGGGCAGGAAGTGCGCATGATCGGCAATCTGACCGAGCATTCCGCCGATTTCGGTGACATCATCGGCTACGAAAACCATTCCGGCCAAACCTTCCTGCGCGAAGGCGTGCAGCCGCTCGGCACCGTCGACGCGGATAGCACCGGCAATAATGGCGAAGATCATACGGAAGGCGCCCGCGTCAACAATGTGATCGGCACATACATGCACGGCTCGCTGCTGCCGAAAAACCCCGCGATCGCCGATTTTCTGATCCGCACCGCCGCAGAACGCCGGTATGGTTCGTTCGATCCGGCCGCTGCAGGGCAGACGGAATCGCAGCGTGCGGAACTTGATCGCATCAACACGATTGCCAGCAACGCGCGTCGCGTGGCCATGTCACGTCCGCGCTGATTGTTTTCGCGCTGTTTCGTAGTTTTCGCGTTTTCGTACGCTGTGAGCATACGGCAGCGAGTCTTCCGCAGAATTGTAACGATTGACTAGTTTCGTTGACGTTATTTGTGAAGAAAATGCGATAGAGTGGGTACCACCATCACCTAAGGAGGTAATCATGGCTGATTTTGATTTTGGTGACGGCCTGCGTAAGGTCTTCCTCGCCGGCGTTGGCGCTTTGGCGACCACGGTTGAGAAGAGCCAGGAAATCGTTGACGATCTCGTCAAGAAGGGCGAGCTGACCGTCGAACAGGGCAAGGCCCTCAACGCCGAACTCAAGCACAAGGTCGCGGAGGTCAAGGAATCCTCTGAAGCCAAGGCTGCAGAGGAAACCAAGGAAGCCGAACCTGAAGCCAAAGCCGAGTAACGTTCAATCGTTCACATCGCCGTCTGCTCGTCGCATCACGTTCAGACGGCGATTTGTTATGCGGAACTTGCGAAACATGCGAACGGCCGTGTGCGGAACGTAAGAGACGTGCGAAACATGCGAATCGCATGAAATACGCGGGACGCAAGTCTCCTCATGAATCCCACTCATCGTAATCCGACCAACGTTTGCGAGCAGCGATATGTCTTTGAATTCTCCGATCGAGCCGGATGCGGCCCGACCCGAAAGCGTGGAGCCGGTCACACTTTCCGACCGAGTCAACGCGGTGATCAATCCGACGGCGAACCCCTCGTCCGACGCGGCTGCGGCAACGGCAGCCAAATCCGCGGGAAAAACGGGAATCCTGCAATCGCAAGGCAAGCAGAACGACGCAACCTTTACGCAATCCGAAACCATCGGACTGTTCGGCCCGCGTAAAGACTCATTCTCGCAGCGCTACCACCTGACTCGTCGAGGCAAACTGAAGCGACTTGCGCAAATCGCGCAAATCGTCAACCAATTCGACATTGTGCACGGCCTGACCCCCGTCAAAATGCGGCTCATGTTCGAAGCGCTTGGCCCAACTTTCGTGAAAGTCGGGCAGATCCTATCCATGCGATCCGAAATCCTGCCCCAATCGTTCTGCGACGAACTCGCCAAACTGCGCGCCGACGCCGACCCCATGCCGTACGGCACCGTCCTGCAAGTGCTGGAAGACGAATACGGACGCCCGGCAGGCGAAATCTTCGACCATATCGACGCCACACCGCTCGGATCGGCAAGCCTCGCGCAAGTGCATCGTGCGAAACTCACTACCGGAGAAGATGTGGCCGTCAAAGTGCAACGCCCGGGCGTGCGCGAAACCATGGCACAGGATGTGTCCATCATGCGCACCATCGCACGAATAGCCGCCAAAACCATGCCCAGCGCCCAAGTGGTCGATCTCTCCGGCGTGGTCGAAGAACTGTGGGACACCTTCGAAGCCGAAACCGACTTCATGATCGAAGCGCGAAATCTGGCGGAATTCAAACGATTCTGCGAACACTACAAATACATGGACTGCCCGAAGCCATACTCCGACCTGTGCACCGAACACGTGGTGGTCATGGACTACGTCGAAGGCATTTCCGTCTCGCATCCTGATGAGCTCATCGAAGCGGGCTACGATCTGAAGGAAATCGGCACCAAACTGGTCGACAATTACGCCACGCAAGTGCTTGACGAAGGCTTCTTCCACGCGGATCCGCACCCGGGCAACATCATGGTGCGCGGCGGGCAGATCGTGCTGCTCGACCTAGGCATGACGGGCCGGCTTAATGCCAAAACCCGTTCCGTCTTGAAAGACATGATTTTCGCGGTCGCCAAACAGGATTCGCCCGCGCTTGCCGACGGTCTGCTGCGTTTCGCCGGTGCCGAGGCCGATCCGGAGGATTATCCGGCGTTATTGGCCGACTTGGATGTGATCGTCAAGGAATTCGGCACAGTGGATTTGGCCGAGCTGGATATCGCCGCCATGCTCACCGCATTGACGCAAATGGCGCAACGACACGGCATTGAAGTGCCGAGCACCGTCACCACGGTCGGGCGTGCGCTGGTCACTTTGGAAGGCCTGCTCGACGAGTTCATTCCAGACGTGAATATGATTCAGATCATCTCCGACCATATCGCCGCAAGCACGTCGAAGAAGGATTTCGCCAAGGATGAGGCGAAATCGCTGGTTATCGAAGGTCATCAGGCGCTGCACAGCCTGCTCGCTGCCGCCAATGAGCTGAAAGTGGCCTCCCGTATGCTTACGCGCGGCCAGTTGCGCGTGAATATGGAGATGGTCGGTTCGCAGGAACCGATCCATCTGCTTGCCAACATGGTGAACAGGCTTACGATGGCGCTGATCGTCGTCGGATTGTTCATCGGCTCGTCGATCGTGTACTATGCGGGCATCAAACCGGTGATTTTCGGTATTCCGATCGTTGGTTTCCTCGGCTATGTGATCGCGTTCGTTTTGTCCGTCTGGATCGTGTTCGACATTTACTTCAAGGGACGTTCCAACAAAAAGCGATGACGCTAGTCTAGGGGGAGAGTGGATTCGCGTTGGATGAGGCGGCAGGAGAGGTATTCCGTGCCGTGGTGGGGCTGGCCGTTGATGGCGTCCATCAGGTAGCGGGCAGCTTTGCGGCCGATGAGTTCCGTTTCATTGTCGATGCTGGTCAGCGGCGGGCGGGAGCTCTTGGTGAGCACGTCCCAATTATCGTGGCCGATCACCGCCACATCCTCAGGAATGCGTAGATGCTGCGACTTCAACGCGTCAATGCATCCTCGTGCCAGCTGATCGCTCTGACATACCACGGCGTCGAACTTCACGCCTTGGTCGAGCAGCAGTCTGGTGGCGGCACGCCCCCAATTCTCGTCCCAACGGCCATAGCGAATCGGGCCAGCCGGTTCCAAACCAACCTCGGCCAACGCTTCCAACGCGCCCTTGGTGCGGTCGGTGGAGGCCGTATATGTTTCATCGCCGCCAATAATGGCGATACGGTTGCGTCCGCACGAAATCAGATGATTCACGGCCATGCGCCCGGCGTCCACATTGTCACACGTCACCGAACAATCGTTGGTGTCGGTGGAAGGACCATACACATACACCAGCGGCACGCCCCAATCACGCCCCAGCGACGGGCGCGGATTCGTCTCGCACTGCACAATCAGCAGGCCGTCCACTTTCAGCGACAGCAGTTTCTCTACATGGCTGCGTTCCAGCGCATCGTCACCGCGAGCATTGGCGAGTAGTACCGATGTCGATTGTGCGCGCAGCTCGTTTTCGGCGCCAATAAGAATAGGCGTGGAGAAACGGCCTTGCAGATCGGAAGTGACCAAACCGATGGTTCCGCTTCTGCCGCTTGCCAACGATTGCGCCAGCTTGTTCGGGGAATAGTTGAGTTGCCGCGCTGCCTCCATCACGCGCTCGCGGGTGTCTTCGCTGACGCGCGGTTTGCCATGCAGCGCCTTTGAAGCCGTTGCCAAAGACACGTTGGCCAGCGCTGCTACATCTTCAAGCCTTGCTGTTGAGTGAGTATCTGCAGTTGCCATGATGTTTCCCTTTTTTTACGGTGTGACGAAAACGTTGGCTGCGCGTCGATGCGCTTCGCCGCCCTTGTATTGCGTAATATTATACGACAAAACTGCGAAAGTTTTCGCATCGTGTCAAAAAGTGGACAAAACGGCTTTATATAGCCGATTGCTGACATTTTCACTTGCAAATTGCGAAACTTTCGCATTTGCGAAAATGAACACATTTTTCTTTCGCATTTTCTGCATCTCACGTCATTTTTTGCTGTCATAAACGATTCTTAAAATGCTAAGAATCGTTTATTTATAACGGTTTTATCGACATGAATACCTTTGCATTCTGATGTGCGAAAGCGATTTTGCAAAATCTGGAGAAAACCATATACTGAGAAAAGGCTTTCGCACTACGGTTCAATCGAAGGAGAACAACCGGAAATCGTGAAGGCAGACGGCGGAAGGCCCGCCGGATGGCTCAAAGCTGAGCGATACATAGAGAAAGAAGTAGACATGGTGTCTTTCAACAAGGTCACTCGCGTTATTGCCGGCATCGCGGCAACCGCGTTGCTTATTCCGATGGCTGCATGCGGCGGTGGTTCCAGCAGTGGTGGATCCGCGGCTCCGGCCGATATTCCGGCAGCCGGCACTGATGACGGCACTGAGATCACTCTGTGGACCCGTTCTCCGCTGGAGCGTCAGGCCAAGAACGCGGTGAAGGCCTACAACGCCTCCCACAAGAACCAGGTCAAGCTGGAAATCATTCCGAACGACGATATGGAAGGCAAGGTTGGTGGTGCTTCCCAGACCGATTCCCTTCCGGACATTCTCGCCGGTGACGTGGTGCGTATTCCGTACTGGGCTTCTGAAGGCATCTTCACCGACATCACCAAGCAGATCGACGGACTCGACAACAAGTCCGACCTGCAGCAGGGCCACATTGAAGCCGGTACCGTGGATGGCAAGGAATACACGCTGCCGTTCATCACCGACGTTTCCGTGATGGTATGGAACAAGAATCTGTACAAGGAAGCAGGTCTTGACCCGGAGAAGGGTCCGAGCAGCATCGACGAGTTCGTTGAGCAGGCCAAGGCGGTCGCGGCCCTCAACAAGGACGGCGTGGCAGGCTCCTACTTGGCCGGCCAGTCCGGTGGCGCTCTCGTGTTCGACCTGTTCCCGTCCGTGTGGGCTGACGGCGAATCCGTGATGAACGCAGATGGCACCGAAGCCACCCTCGACAACGATTCCATGAAGGCCGTGCTCGACGCCTACAAGGAACTCGCCAACACCACCAACGGCTTGGGCGCAGGCTCCAAGGAAGAAACCGGTGCCACCTGGACCGCTCCGTTCGCCAACGGCAACATCGGTGTGATGCCGTATCCGAACACCTCTTCCACCGCACTGTTCGAAGCTGAGAAGGACGGCGGCTTCGAAGTGGGTGTCACCCCGATCCCGGGCACCAAGGAAGGCAAGACCTCCACGTTCCTCGGCGGCGATGCCATGGGCATCTCCAAGGACTGCAAGCACGTCGCTCAGGCTTGGAACTTCCTCGCATGGCTCATGAGCGATGACGCCCAGAAGGAAGTCTTCGCAGCCAACGGCGACACCGCATCCAACATCCAGACCCTGAAGACCGCCTACGACGATGCCGATCCTCGCGTCCAGACCATCAACTCCGTAATCATCGACGGCAATGGCCAGACCCCGAAGTCCGCAGCTTTCAATGAGGCCTTCAACGCAGCCGGTTCCCCGTGGCAGCTGCTCATCCAGAACGCAGTCTGGGGCGATGGCGATCTCAAGGCCGACAACCAGGCCATCACCGACGTGCTGGGTCAGTGAGATGAGCCACTGAAAACAAACTTCTCCTCCTTTTTCTCCTTTCCCCGATTTACATAACTTAAGAACAACTGAATATCGAATAACTGAATATCGAAAACAAAAATCGACAGACCACAGTTGTGGTCTGCCATGGAGATCGACAATACTTCAAAAACAATGTCGGTCTTCATGGCGGATTTCAACGGCCGCACGAGACGGAATCGCACTTCCAAACGCATATCCAATCGCTTGGCCATTTATGTCGAAAACCCCGAACGATTCAAGAGAGAGTCGCCAAAAGTGTTCCAAGGAGGGAATATGACTACTGTTTCCAAGAACGCTGCGCCAGTGAAGACGCATCGTTCCAAGGCCAAGGCGGAGGCAACCCGTCGTGGCCTGCTGTATGCGCTGCCTGATTGGCTGATGATCATCATGCTGTTCTTCGTGCCAATCGTGCTGCTCGTCATCATGGCCGGTTCCCGCTGGTCGTTGATGGGCGGTAACCGTGGTTGGAATTTCCCTGAGAATTTCGTCAAGGTTTTCGAAAATAAACTGCTCGGACAGTCGGTGTTGTTCACACTTGAATACACCGTGATCGTCACGATTTTCCTGCTGGTGCTCGGCCTTGGCCTGGCGCTGATCGTGCAGGAAAGCACCAAGTGGAACAATATGCTGCGCACGTGCTTCCTGCTGCCGTCCGCAACTGGTCTCGCCTCCGCTTCGCTGCTGTTCTACGCGCTGTACTCCCCGCAGGTGGGCCCCGTCACCAAGATCCTGAGCTTCTTCGGATTGATGGATGAGGGCGGTTCCGTGCTCGCCACCGGCCAGAGCGCGCTGTGGGCCACCATTATTGTGATCGTCTGGCGTTTCTCCGGCTACTACATGCTGCTCATGATGATCGGCCTGCAAGCCATTCCGGGCGACCTGTATGAGGCCGCGCGCATGGACGGTGCTGGCACGTGGCGCATTTTCCGTTCCATCACCCTGCCGCTGATGAAGCCGACCATCGTGATGTGCCTGATCTACTGCGTCACCGGTTCCATCCTCGCGTTCGACCAGTTCTTCATTCTGACCAAGGGCGGTCCGAACAATTCCACCATGACCGTGGTGCAGCTCATCTACAACTTCGCATTCGATTCCAAGAAGGATCTGGGCATGGCGGCCGCACTGTCGCTGATCGTGCTTGCGGCCCTCGTGGTGATCAATTCCATCCAGATGCGCGGTATGCGCGACAACACCAAGTGAGCAAGGGGAGGGAACTCACATGACTACTCCATTGTGGAAGCGCGTAATCGTCTATATTCTCGAAGGTCTGCTGGCTCTGGTCTTCATTTCGCCGCTGATCTGGGTGGTGGTCTGCTCGTTCAGTCCGCAGCCTGGTTCCGCACAATCCAAGGGCTGGGGTGTGAACAACTATCTGACGTTGTTCGGCTACCAGGAAGGCCTGCCGAAGTACCTGTTCAACTCGGTGGTGGTGACGTTGGTCGCCGTGGTGTTCTCCGTGGTGGTGTGTACGCTCGCAGGCTATTCGTTCTCCCGTTTCGACTATCCGGGCCGCAATCTCGGATTCATGGTGACGCTGTCCATTTTGATGGTACCGTATGCGTCTCTGCTGATTCCGCTGATGGTGTGGTACAAGGATATTGGTCTGAACGATTCCTTGCTGGGTGTCGGTTTGGTTATTACCTTGTTCCAGCTGCCGATGAGCACGTTCATCATGCGTAATGCTTTCGATGCGATTCCGAAGGATATGGAAGAGGCCGCCATGGTCGATGGCTGCAACTCCCTGCAGTCGCTGATTAAGATTCTGGTGCCGGTCGTCAAGCCGTCGATGGTCACTGTCGGTCTGCTTGCTTTCCTTGAGGCTTGGAACAATTTCATGATTCCGCTGTACCTGTCGAGTTCGTCGAACGCCACGCTGCCGCTCGCTTTGGTGAACATGCGTCAGCAGACTATGGGCGTCATTGATTACGGTGCCACCGAAGCTGGCGTCGTGATTCTGATGATCCCCGCAGCCATCCTCTTCCTAGCCCTCCAGAAGTACTACGTCAAAGGGTTTATGGCTGGAGCCGTCAAGGGCTGACACCTGGCGATGTCAGCCCTTGGGAGACAGCCCAGTGGACTGTTTCCAGGCTCCGGCCTGAGCAGAACCGAAGGCGGAGTAGCCAAGAGCCGTCAAGGGCTGGCGAAGTCCTTAATCTTAAGGAAATATCATGAATGTAACTATTACTTCTCCTTTCTGGAAGCAGCGTCGCGACCAGATCGTTGAATCCGTCATTCCCTATCAGTGGGGTGTGATGAATGATGAGATTGCCACTGAAGTTCCGGATGATCCGGCTGGCAATCAGCTTGCCGATAATAAAAGTCATGCCGTGGAGAATCTGCGTATCGCAGCCGGTGATGAGGCCGGTGAATTTCATGGCATGGTCTTCCAGGATTCCGACATATATAAGTGGTTGGAGGAAGCGGCTTACGCACTGTCGTATCATCCTGATCCGCAATTGCGGGAACTGTGCGATGAAACCGTCGACCTCATCGCGCGTGCGCAACAATCGGACGGATATTTGGACACTCCGTACCAAATCAAAACCGGTGAATGGGCGCATCGTGAGCGTTTCACACTGATTCAGCAAAGCCATGAAATGTATGTCATGGGCCACTATATTGAGGCTGCTGTCGCCTATCATGAGGTGACCGGTAACCAGCAGGCGCTTGACGTGGCGTGCCGTATGGCGGATTGCATCGATGCCAATTTCGGCCCGGAGGACGGCAAGATCCACGGTGCTGATGGGCATCCGGAAATCGAATTGGCGTTGGCGAAGCTGTATGATGCGACCGGTGAGGAGCGCTATCTGAATCTGGCGCGGTATCTCATCGACGTGCGTGGTCAGGATCCGCAGTTCTACGCCAAGCAGATCGCCGCTGTCGACAACGACTACATTTTCCGGGATCTGGGATTCTACAAGCCCACGTACTTCCAAGCCGCGCAGCCGGTGCGCGAGCAGCAGACCGCTGACGGCCATGCTGTGCGCGTGGCCTATTTATGCACTGGAATCGCACATGTGGCGCGTATTACCGGCGATCAGGGCTTGCTGGATGCGGCGCATCGTTTTTGGAACAACATCGTGTCGAAACGCATGTATGTAACGGGTGCGATCGGTTCCACACATGTGGGGGAGTCGTTCACGTACGATTACGATCTGCCGAACGACACCATGTATGGCGAAACGTGCGCTTCTGTGGCGATGAGCATGTTTGCCCGCCAAATGCTTCTGTTGGAACCGAATGGTGAATATGCCGACGTTCTTGAGCGTGAGCTGTTCAATGGTGCCATCGCGGGCATCAGCCTTGATGGCAAGCAGTATTACTATGTGAATGCGTTGGAGACTTCGCCGGACGGTTTGGACAATCCGGATCGGCATCATGTGCTTTCGCATCGTGTCGATTGGTTTGGCTGCGCATGCTGCCCAGCTAATGTCGCGCGATTGATCGCGTCGGTGGACCGTTATGTGTATACCGAACGTGACGGCGGTCGCACGGTGCTCGCTCACCAGTTCATTGCGAATCAGGCAAGTTTTGATTCCGGGTTGCATGTGGAGCAGCGTTCCGATTTTCCGTGGAACGGTCATATTGAGTACATGGTGGAATTGCCCGCTGAGGCGGCTGATTCGGTACGTTTCGGCGTGCGTATTCCCGCATGGTCGGCTGATTCCTATGCGCTGACATGCGATGGTGTTGCTGTGAAGACGGCTCCGGAAAACGGTTTCGTATATTTCGCAGTTGCTCCGGGAACTGCATTGCATGTGGTGCTGGATCTTGATATGGCAGTGCGATTGGTGCGTGCCAACTCTCATGTGCGTTGCGATGCAGGTCGTGTTGCGGTGATGCGCGGTCCGCTCGTCTATTGCGCGGAGCAAGCCGATAATGCCGGCGATCTGTGGACGTATCGTCTTGCTGATGGCGTGGATGCTGCGGATGCCACGGTTACTTTCGAGAGTGATTTGCTTGGAGGTGTTGACGCGGTGACGTTGCCTGCCGTTCGTGAGGCTGCGGATGCCGTGGACGCCCCGTTGTACATGTCCGCTCAGCGTGACGCCTCAGATGAGCGGACGTCGCTCAAGCTGGTGCCCTACTACGCATGGGCCAACCGCGAACTCGGCCAAATGAACGTGTGGTTGCGCAGCTAAACAAAAGAAAGACTTGCTACCCGGCGCTATGAGTGCCATGGTGCCGGGAAGCGGGTGAGCGCGGCGTGATCGATTGGAGCCGAATGCGCCGCGCTGACTGGAATGAGAGACCGGCTGCCCCTTATGGGGTGGCCGGTTTTGTCATAGCCCCTAGTATAAGACGGGAAATGCGAAAACTTTCCTTTTCGCATAAAAGCCATCGTATGGCAGTTCACTTAGAAAAGCATTGGAGAAAACTGAAAGAAAATTTGCGAAACCGTATTCGCGTCATGTATTCTTGAAATGTCGGTGGACGCTCCAATCTCATGTCCATCGCACGACTCTCATTCCTACAGAAAGAAAGTTGGATGCCAGGGAACGAGCCTTGGCAACCAAGGGCCAACGATGGTCCATGTAGGAGGAATTGATGACACCATCAACAAGGAAGAAAGGGATTGTCACGTCATTGGGCGTGCTGACGGCAGTGGCCACACTGTTGTCTGGCGGTGTGACGACCGCATACGCCAATGACGCGCTGACCAATCCGAACTCTGCCATGGGGTATCCGAGTTTCAAGGGGGCCGCCGACCCGATTCCGGGCACCGGCGTCGCTTTCGATCCCTCGACAAGCTACCTCAAGCAGGTGTTCGATGCGGATGTTGCCAACGGTGCCGGAACCGACACCGCACACGACTTCTGGATCGACAAGATGCTGACGCGCACAGGCACCGCACCAAACGGTACCGGCACCAACGATGCTGGCGACTACAACTATGCGGGCGCAGACAAGAACGAATACCTGTTCTCACGTGGCCGTGCCGCATTCATGTACACGCATACGCCGGAAGCACTTGGTTTCGTAGGAGATGTCGCATACTGGGATCAGACCGGCAACGACGGCTTTACCGTTGAGGTAAGCATTGGCGGTTCCAAGCAGACCCTGCGCGAGAACACCGACAAGCGCAAGCAGACGCCAAGCTACTTCACCACGGAATTCACCAACGGCGACAAGACCATTACCGTCACCGAAGTCAAGTACATCACCTACACCAATGTGATGGTCGCGAATTTCACCATCACCAGCACCACCGGCGGTGACGTAACGCTGACAGCAGCCTCGCCATTCGCACAAGACGGCAATGACGGCGACACTGAACTGACCGGTCGCTTCAATGTGAAGAACGATCTGACCACCATCTATCCACGGTTCTCCGGCAACGGTTTCACCGTAAAGAACGGCAAACTCGCTTCCACCCTCACCTTGGAAGCGAACGTGCCACAAACCACCAAGCTGCAGCTTGGCCTGATCGCCAACGAGTTGCCGGACTCCACCGCGGAATACGAAGCCCGATTCAACGGCGATCTCACCGATCCGGCCGCTTCCTACAAGGATTCCGTGACCACCTACAACCAGTGGTGGGTCGATAACATTCCTTACGTGGAAACCCAGGAACACAATATCGACAAAACTGTGTTCTACCGCTGGTGGCTGAGCCGTTTCAACATGTTGGATGCTAATATGCCGGGCAATACGTTCCAGTATCCGACCTCCATCGAAGGCGTGCTCGGATACAACAACCAGATCGTGCTGACATCCGGCATGTTCATCAACGACACCAAGTGGTTCCGTAACGCCGAATACTCGTACGGCACTTGGGTGTCGGCCGGGCAGACAGCCAAGAAAGGCCAGTCCGGGTATTACTACTACCACGACAATCCGGGCGATCCAGCCAATTGGAACCACAGCTACACGCAGTACATCACCAAGGCCGGTTGGGACTCCTACAAGGTGCACGGCGGCCCGTCATCATTGGCTGAAGCGTTGGGTGATTACGGTTCCGAAGATGTCAAAGGTCTGCTCAATTCGCAAAGCGAGCCAGACAGCAACGACAACCAGAATAGCAACGGCAACAAGCTGATCGACTGGTCGTGGTGGTCCATGACCGGCAACGATGCCGACGCGGTGTCGTTCTCCGAACCCGGTCGTTCCGGCCAGCGTATGGACCGTGCCGACGGTTCCGCCAACATGTGGGCCAACGCCAATGCCGCCGCGCAAGCATACAAGGCTGCCGGAGACACCGAACAAGCCGCTGAAATGCAGCAGATCGCCGACGCCATCAAGCAGGATGTGCTCGACAACCTGTGGGATTCCGACAGCAAACTGCTGCTGCACAAGTGGCTGAACGACGGTCAATTCGCGAAATACAAGGAACTCAACAACTACTATCCGTATTCCGAAGGTCTGATGCCGACCGGCAATGATGATTATGATAGTGCGTTGCGCTTGTTCGAAGATGCCGACGAATTCCCGATTTTCCCGTTCTTCACCGCGAATCAGGCAGACAAGAAGGCGCTGAATTTCCCAGGATCAAACAATTTCTCCATTATCAATGCAACTCCGCTGCTGCAAATCTATTCTGCGGGAATCCGTGATTATAATGCTGCAGACAACGGATATATCACGAACGAATCGTTCAAGAAACTGCTGTATTGGGTGGCGTTCTCGCATTATCAGGGAGGCGACAACCAGTATCCGGACCAGAACGAATTCTGGAATATGGATAATAATTCCGCAGGAAGCACGATTCCGGAGAAGAACGCCGACGCCAGCAAGAACGGTGGAAAGATCACCTACCGTTCCTGGATTCACCACACCCAGCTTGGCACCACCAACTGGACGATTGTGGAAGACGTGGCAGGTATGGTTCCGCGTGAAGACAACAAGATTGAACTCAATCCGATCGAGATTCCCGGTTGGAACCACTTCACCGTCAACAACCTGAGCTACCACGGGCAGGATCTGTCGATCGTATGGAACAACGACGGCACCTACAACGCTCCGAAGGGATACACCCTGTATGTGGACGGCAACGCCGTGTTCACCTCCGATAAGCTCGCCCACCTCATCTACGATCCGGCCAGTGGAACCGTTGAGGTTGCCGATGATTCCGGAGCGGTGATCACCGGCGCGACCACCGCCACCATGCCGAACGCCAACGAAGTGACCTACGCATCGAACAGCAGGGTTACGCAGATCTTCGCGCAGTCCGGACAGAACGTGGACGAAGCGTCCAAGAGCCAGGCCAACGTGGCCAAGGACGCCGATGTGGAAGCCACTTACGAAACCAAGGGATACCCGGCAACCAATGCAGTGGACGGCAAGAACGTGATGGAATCCTTCTGGGGCACCAAGGGATCCAAGAACGCCAAGGATTCGCTGACCGTAACGTTCAAGAATGGCGTGCAGAACATCGACGACGTGCGTTTGTACTTCTACCAGACCTCGTCCAGCCAGACGATTGCCGGCTACAGTGAGCCGTCGGTGTACACGCTTGAATATCAGGATGAGGCCGGCGCATGGCATGTCCTGCCGAACCAGGTGCGTACGCCTACTTACGCGGGAGCCAACTACAACCGCGTGCAGTTCTCCAAGGTCGTGGCCAAAGCCATTCGTGCCACCTTCACTCCGCAAGCAGGTCAGGCCATTGGCTTGAAGGAGATTCAGGCCTACGAAACCGACATTGTGCCGGAAGGCGAACCTACGAACCAGGCGCCAAGCGTTGACGCCTACATTGCCAGCAGCACCTCGTCCGGTGCGCAGCTGGTGGGCACGGTGAAGGACGACGGCCTGCCGTCTGACACGCTCACCACCACATGGGAGCAGGTGTCTGGCCCTGAAAACGGCGAAGCGAAGTTCGTCGACGCAACCGCTGCCAACACTACGGTCACGTTCAACCGTGAGGGTGACTATGTGCTCAAACTCACCGCATTCGACGGTGAGAAGACCGGTTTCAAGGAAGTCACCGTTCACGGCATTCCTTCCGACGGCACGGTGAATGTGGCTTCACAGTCCACTGCGAGCGCCAGCTTCACCAATCCATATCAGGCGAAGGACAATGCCAAGAAGGTTATCGACGGTCAGGTGTTGTATACCAATACTCCGAATGAGACCTGGAATAATTGGGGTGACAATACCGGTACCGAGCCGTGGCTGCAGCTTGCCTGGGATGGCACTGTTCCGTTGAAGAAGGCGAAGCTGTTCTTCTGGACTGACGGTGGCGGTGTGCCGATGGTCAAGTCGTGGAAGTTGCAGTATGCGGATGAGAATGGCGATTGGCAGGATGTGAAGCTTGCCGCCGGCCAGTCTTATACCACGATGCAGGGTGAAGGCAATGAGGTTCGTTTTGCCGAAACGGTGGAGACGAACAAGTTGCGTGTGCTGTTCCCGAAGGGTGCCATTGTTGGTGCTACCGAATTTGAGGCGTATGCGCTTGATCCGGTGAGCGTGGATGGCGTGAATCGTATGGTGCAGACTGGCAGCAAGGCTGCCGATGTGAATCTGCCGAAGACGGTGAGTGCCAGCTATACGGACGGTTCCCGTCGTGACTTGAGTGTTGCGTGGGATGCCATCACTGACGATCAGCTTGCTTCCGATAGCGAGTTTGCGGTTTCCGGAACGGTTATTGGCGCGCTCGCTGGAACCAAGGCCACTATTGGCGTGCGTTCCGACGCGCAGTCTCAGACTGCTGGTGCGGCTCAGCCGATCGAACAGACGGTGTACCAGAATTCCAAGTCGGTGGCTTTGCCGTCTGTGGTTCCGGTGCGATTCCCCAACGGCATGCTTGACGATCGCACGGTTATGTGGGATGAGGCAAGTGTTGCCGGCGTCAAGTTGGACACCATCGGCGATTATGAGGTGTCCGGCACGGCTGAGGGTTCAAGCTCGCAGGCCAAGATTACAGTGCATGTGGTCGCCGATCCGAATGGTGGTGCCGATCCTGATCCTGAGCCGACGCCGGATCCCAAGCCGGAGCCCGATACTCCGTTGACTGGTTGGATTGAAGGCAGGGCCATTGACACCACGGTGAGTGCCGAGGCGAGCTGGTCTCCGGCTTCCGGCAAGCTCAACGATGGTGTGCTGGTTGACGATACGTGGCCGTCTGATGATGACGCCGATGTGAATGGCCGCGTGTGGGGCAGCTGGGGTCAAGCTTCCGCTGGCATGTACGCGCAGTACACCTGGAGCAAGGAAGCCACCGTCGATTCCAGCCGTGTGCAGTTCTGGGCCAACTTCGCGGAGCGTAATGATGCCAAGGGTGGTTTGGATGTTCCGGACAGCTGGAAGATTCAGTACTTGGCTTCTGATGGTATATGGAAGGATGTGGAGAATGCGCAATACTCCACCGTGCGTAATTCCCCGGCCTCACGTGCCTCTGACGATGCTCAAGGCTGGAGCGTGGCCACGTTCACTCCGGTGAAGACCACGTCGTTGCGCTTGGTGCTTGATCCGCCGACCGCCGAGGGCGTCACCTTCGGTCTGGCGGTTGCCGAGTGGGGCGTGCATGCTGCGGAAAGCACTCCTGATCCAGAACCGACTCCTGACCCGGATCCAACCCCTGATCCGGAACCAAGCGTGGACAAGAGCAGGCTCGAATCCACCATCAACGCAGCCGGTTCCGTGCAACAAGCTAATTTCACGCCGAACAGCTGGAAGGCATTCTCCGAAGCCATGGGTAACGCTCGAAAGGTGTATGCGGACGAGAGCGCCACCCAGGATCAGGTGGATGCGGCCATCAAGCAGCTTGAAGAAGCCCAGCAGACACTGGTGAAGAAAGCCGACACCACTGAGTTGAAGACGGTTCTTGACCAGGCACAGGGCGTCAGCGGTGACCTCTACACCGAAGCCAGCGCCAAGAAGTTGGCTGAAGCAGTGGATGCCGCCTCCAAGGTGCTGAACGATGAGAACGCCACCCAAGCTGATGCGGATGCCGCAGTCAAGCAGCTGACCGAGGCCATCGCCGGACTTGAACTCAAGCCAGCACCGAAGCCGGACGACGACAAGACCGACCCCAAGCCGAATGCCAAGCCTGGAAACAAGCCGGTTTCCAAGTCTGAAGTCAGTGCCGCAATCAGCAGCACCGGCAGCAATGTCATCGGCATCGCCGTCGTAGGAATGATCGTCCTGCTGACGGGAGCCGCCATCATGCTGACGCGCCGCAACCGCGACTAGCGCTAGCAATTGCTCAAGTCCTCTTACGGATCGCACGAGGAATACCAACGTAACCTAAGCAATCCGTAAGAGGACTTTTCAATATCCAATCGTGAAAACAGGAATATTCATGAGCTTTTCGCACATCTCACATGCGTCGATGAAGACGCTGGTGGCAGGCATCGCAGCCGCAGCCACCTTATGCACGGGAGCAATCGCAACCATGCAGACAGCCAACGCGGCCGACGCAAGTACCGCGCCCAGCGTCGCCGGACACGCCTACAACGATCTGCCGGTCGGCAATCCCGACGTCACCGTCACACAAATCGACAACAGTGCGTTGCCGGCAACCCTTCGCAACCCCATCGGGCAGAACGAAGGAACCAATACCCCCAACGACCTGTCGCAAAACTACTATTCCGCAGACGCATCCACCCTTGAATACGATGGCAAACTCTTCGTATTCACAGGACACGACGAGGCCGAACCAACCTACGGGTCCTTCAATATGAAAGACTGGGGCGTCTACGTAACCGACAATCCGGAATCCGGCAAATGGACGCACTACAAGACCATCGCCAAAGCCGACCTGTTCGACTGGGCAACCGGCGACGGAGCCTACGCAGGACAAGTAGTAGTCGACGATGCTGGCACCGCAGACACGGCCGACGACTGGTTTTACTACTACGTTCCAGTCAAAGACAAGAACGCAGCCGCGGGAGCCGACCCGTTCTCCATCGGCGTGGCCAAATCAAAAAGCCCCCTCGGACCATGGGTCGACGCCATCGGAGCGCCGTTGCTGACTACCACGCAGACGCAAATCGAAACCATCGATCCCGCATTCTTCGTGGACAATGACGGTACCGGATATCTGCACTTCGGCACCTTCAACAGCGAACTCGCCGTAAAAATGCAGCGGGACGCCAACACTGGCCGCACCTCATATGTTGCCGTGGAAACCATGGACGGAACGGCGGACGGAGCGCCGAAAATCTACAATATGCGTGACGCCGACGCGCTCGCCAACATACCCGACTACGATGCCAGCAAAGACGTGCTTGGCAGCGACTATGCGAACCAAGTGAACGCGTCGCTGACCTTGGGCAACAACGGCGGCGCTTATGCCAACGGGCCCAAAGGCTTCTTTGAGGCGGCATGGGTGTTCCGTGAAGGAGACACCTACTACAACGTGTACGACGGTGGCAAACCCGGGTCGGGAGTGGCGACCTGCGTGGAATCCAACTATCAGGCGTGCGTGCAATACTCCACGTCGGCAAGCCCTCTTGGGCCGTGGACGTACCAAGGCGTAATCGTCGAATCGGGATCGTCCACCACCATGCATCCGTCGATTCAACGATTCGGCGGCAAATGGTGGGTCACCTACCACACTGGAGACAAGACTGGTGGTACTGACTTCCGCCGTGCAGTCTGCATCGATGAAGTGACGTGGAATGGCGGGCGCATGAACGCCGTTTCGCATCCGACCAAAGCCGAACGGTTGCAACCCTCACGCAACGTGGCCCCCTATGCGTCAGTGGACGCGACCTACACCGAAACACCCGCCTACAAGGGTTCCGTGAACGACGGGCGAGTGCTGGAAACTGCTGTAGTACCGCCGAACCATTGGACGAACTATCGAAAGATGCCACAAACACAATCCTCCGATTCACTGATCTACCAGTGGAATGGCGCTGTACGTGTGAATGGATCGAAAGTCTGGTTTGACACCGATGCGAACGCATTGCGTGCCCCTGCCTCATGGAAACTGCAATATCTTGACGCAGACGGTTCCTGGAAGGACGTGCCCAATTCCAGCGAATACGGCGTGGATACAGGCAAGAACGCGCCTAATGAAGTGACATTCGACGCAGTGACCACCACTGCGCTCAAACTTGACATGACCGCGCAAGCCGTTGACGGGGGCTATGCTTCCGTTGGCGTTCCTGAATGGGAAGTATACGCGCAACAGGGAGCAGTTGTGGCTGAACAGCCAGCCGACGTCTACGCCAAGACCGGAGACGCGCCGGAATTGTCGAACACGGTGAAAGTCGCGTACGGCTCGGAAACAGTGGAAACTCCGGTTTTGTGGCGCACGGTGTCTGCTTCTTCGTATGCGCAGGCGGGTGAGTTCACCGTGCAAGGTGTGGTTGCTGGCATTGAAACCAAGCAGCAGGCTGATGATCTGACAGCCGGCAACGTAGCCGTGACCGTACATGTTTCCGACGATTACGTAAAACCGGCTGATACCATTGCTCCTGCCGTGCGTGTGGCATTGGCAGGCACGGCTGGCAATGATGGTTGGCTGGTCACTTCACCGATCGCTCTTATTACGGCTTCCGACAATGCGGCTGCGCCGATCGCAAAACTCGAACTTGCGGTCGGGGATGGCGCATGGGTGACCGTCGGAACGAATGTGAACACTGCGGTAAAGGCTGTGACTGGCGAGGGTATAGTGAGTGTGCGTGCGCGTGCCACTGATGCGGCCGGCAATGTGAGCGAAATCGCTGCTGCGGAAGCGCGTGTGGATGCTACGGCTCCTACGGTAACCGCCTCGGTAGATACGGCTTCCCGCACTATGACATTGACCGCCTCAGATGGTGCTGGATCCGGTGTGAAAACGGTGGAATACCGGGTTGGAAACGGCGAATGGCAGCAATATGAAGAAGGCGCGGCGATTACTGCTTCTTCGTCGAAGCGCGAAACGGTGAGCTATCGGGCTTCGGACATTGCTGGCAATATGTCGGCTGCGGGCGTCAAAGATATTCCATCCGATACGTCGGTGCCGTTGGCCGGCTATATCGAGCAAGATGCCGTTGCCACTGACGTGGACAAAAAAGCGTCTTCTTGGACAGCTGGTGTTGCCGCGCTTAACGACGGCAAAACCATTCCGGGCGATTGCACGGTTGATAACGCCTGCATTTGGGGTACGTGGCCGAATACCGGTGAAATGAAGCTCGACTACGAATGGGATCGCGAAGTCACCATCGATTCCAGCCGTGTGCAATTCACCTCCGATGGAGGGGGCTTGGGAATGCCGGCGTCGTGGAAACTGCAGTATTGGGATGCTGAAACGAATGCGTTTGTGGATATTCCCGATGCCACATATACATTGGTCACCAATGCTCCCGGCGCTTACGGTACCGATAACGGCGGATGGAGCGAGGCAACCTGGACTGACGCGGTGAAGACCACTAAGCTGCGCATGGTGATTCAATCCGGCAGTGCATCGCCGGCTGCCGCCGAATGGCAGGTTCATGCACCTGAACCGACTCCGGACCCGACCCCCGATCCGACGCCTGAGCCCGAGCCGGAACCAACGCCAACTCCAAAGCCGACTCCGGATAACAATAACAACGGCAAGCAGGACGGTAATAATGCCAAGCCTTCTGCGAAACCGCAATCATCGCAGCAATCTCAGTCTCAACGTAAGAAGAAGCTAAGCTCTACAGGCGTCGCTACTACGGCAATCGTCATTGCCATGACGGTGCTGGCCACGGCGGGGTGCTGCATCTTCGTAGCCAAGCGGGGCAAGCTGCGTAACTGAATCCAATATAAAAGTGGTAAGTTCTCAGCCTCGGTCTCTGGACTGAATATGTGTGCTTGACGCACTCAAGGTACCGTTACGCGGTCTTCGCGGCAAGCCGCTCACTTCGCCTGAGGAAAACCCACTGGGCTTTCCTCTTCACGGCTCAGTGGCCAAGCCTACGATCAAGCACACGTATTCAGCCGCCGACCTTTGGAGTCCGACCCCTACGTTTGTGTGAACTCGGACGTCATCGGACCCCATTTTGCTCATGACTCGCCTATGTATGGCAGATTTGCGGGTCTGTCAGGAAGCATCTCGCCTATATATGGCAGAAGACTTCGCTAAAAAGCCATATAGGGGGTATGAAAACGCATGTTTTCTGACTCCAGTCTGCCATATATAAGTGAGATGCCTCGTGACGAGACTCAAAATCTGCCATATATAGTCGAGATATGGCTCGGCTGTTGGTGGCTTGAGACGGCGACATACGATCGCGGATCGCGTAGGTGGTCGCCGTTTTTGTGATTTATGGGCTAATCTCAGAAGAGACAGATTCGATGGCCGCGAACGGTGAGAACCAACGCGAGAGAATGCGCGAGCGGCCGCGTAAGGGAGGAAAGCCCATGTCCAAATCATTCGTCAACAAGGCGCTGCTCGGCGGCGCAGTCGCTGCAGGCGCCGCAGTGTGGGCGATCGCGCCGCGTACCTTCTCCGACAAGCGCCGCAATTATGTGCCGTCCATTCCCGACGTGTGGTATGCGCATCGCGGCCTGCATGACGCGGGTTCCGGTCTGACCGCGCAGTATGCCAACGAGAGCGGCGAGTATGTGGCGCTGGCACGTCGCATGGCCATGAAGGCCGGCTATGGCAGCCCTAGTGTGGCTGGGGCGATCGCTCCGGAGAACTCGCTTGCGGCATTCGCAGCGGCTTGCGAAGCCGGCTATGGCATCGAGCTTGACCTGCAGATGACCGCCGACGGCGAAATCGTGGTGGTGCATGACGGCGATCTGATGCGCGTCGCCGGAGATCCACGCCGTATCGCCGATCTCACGTACGATGAGCTGACCCGCATCCCGCTGTTCCCGACCGACGCCCCCGGTGCCGCTGTGGCAGCGCCGTTGCCGGGTTCGCTTGAAAATCCGCCGCTGGTCACCACACCTGACAGCGCTCCGGAAGGGTATTTCCAGCATGTGCCACTGTTCGCCGACGTGCTCAAGGTAGTGGCGGGTCGTGTGCCGCTGATCGTCGAATACAAGTTCGACGACAATTCCAAGTGGGGTTCGCGCGATGTCGAGCTCATGGAAAAGGGCGACGCGCTGCTGCAGGCCTATTCCGGCGCGTATGTGATCGAATCGTTCAATCCGGCTGCCGTCAACTGGTATAAGGAGAACCGTCCGGAAGTGTGCCGTGGCCAGCTTTCCTGGTGGCCGCAGGGGGAGGAGAAGCCGTCTGATCCTGCTGCGCTCGCCAAGGAATATGCGGCCGGTGCGCTGATTTTCGACTGGATTTCCCGCCCTGATTTCGTCGCCTACGATTGGCATGGCGGCAACAGTCCGCAGGTACGGTTGGCCCGTTTCATGGGTGCCGTTCCCGTGTCGTGGACGGTGCGTAGCCGCGATGAGCTCGCCCAGTGCGATGACTGGTTCGACCATCATATTTTTGAAGCGTTCGTACCGGACGAGCAGTAGAGATTTTTTACATATGATTTCGGCCTGCCGCCGCATGATTTGCGTTGTGGCAGGCCGTTTTTATTCGATTTACTTGATTGACTGATTGGGTTGATTCGGTTGAGCTCTGATGCGGTCAGTCGATCACGCCATATAGACGGTCGCCGGCATCGCCCAAGCCTGGCACGATGTAGCACTTGTCGTTGAGCTTCTCGTCGACGGCGCACAGCACCAGCTTGAACTTAATGGATGGGTCGAGGTTCTCCTCAACGAACTTCAGGCCTTCCGGAGCGCCCAGAATGCACACGGCGGTAACATCCTTTGCGCCGCGCTCGGCCAGGTAATGTGTTGCTGCGACCAGCGTGCCGCCAGTGGCGAGCATCGGGTCGATCAGGAAGCACTGACGGCCGCTCAGATCGTCGGGCAGACGGTTCGCGTACGTGATCTGCTGGGTTGGGTTCTCCTCGTCGCGCTTCATGCCAAGGAAGCCGACCTCAGCGGACGGGATCATCTTGGTCATGCCGTCAAGCATGCCCAGGCCAGCGCGCAGCACAGGCACAATGATCGGCGCCGGGGAAGCGATGTGCTTGCCTACCATCGGAGCGACGGGGGTCTCGATCGGCTTGTCCACGACTTCGACGTCGCGGGTGGCCTCGTAGGCCTCAAGCATCACGAGTTCGGAAACGAGCTCGCGGAACGTGGAGGACGGGGTGTTCTTGTCGCGAAGAACGGTGAGCTTGTGGTCCACCAGCGGGTGGTTCAAAACATGAATATCCATGTCTTCTAAGCGTAGTCCATAATCGCGAGGAAAAGCGCGGGAACTGGGAAAGGAGCCAAGAAAGAAACTGAAAATCGTATGAAAAAAAACAACGAAACTTAAGAAGAGGGAAAGCGCCGAACCACGAAAGCGCCTGTCGGCGCAAAGGCCGCTCGCAGCGGCAAAAAATGGAGCCCGGGGCTATGCATGGCCCGACGCGGATTCCTATTCTACAGATGCTGCAGACCGTATGTTACGTCGTGTCGCGAATTGATGGTGCGAGCGCCGTAAAACACTTCCGGTAGCGGTACAGAGGTGGGTGCAGAGGCAGGTGTAGGGGACAGGCACGGAACGCGTTACTCCAGTTTTCCGCGACGCCACAGATTCGCCCCATGGCGAAAATCCTTGGCCGTGACGAACAGATTGCCGGCCGTGTGCATCAAACGGGACGATTTCGTACGTACCTGCTTTTCCATGGCGGAAATGCCGGAATCGCTGCTATCGGAACCTTCCGCAGCTTTCAATCGTGCGATCATATTGCGTGCCTCGATGCGCAATCCCAACGCAACCACGTCGGTGAACGCGGCCGCACGTTCCAGCGCAACCGCAAAATCGCCGGTGAACGCGCCTGCGAGAATCGAATCGGCAATATGCGCAATGTCATCTTCCGTGGGCGCCTGATCGACGCCGGCAATCGCCGAGGCGGTAGTGGCAACCGGCTCTCCAGCGCGCCACAACCGCGCGATCGACTCGCGATTCTTCCGCATCCACGTGCGCAGCAGATACAGCCGCCACAGAATGCCCGGCAGCGAATCCGGCTCGGCGCTGCTCCACAGTTCGGCGATCACGTCAACGCCCTCGCGGTCCACCAGCGTGAGCACGCGCTCCACCAGTTCGGCATCCTGCGTATGATGCACGCGGTCCAACAGTGCGGCCGCCGAAGCGTGGCTCATCTCGTTGATTTGCGCCGGATCGGCACCTCCTGCGATATTGTCGGCCATCATCTGGTCGAGTTGCCCCGGGCGGGCCGGACGCGGCGATCCGGTGTTGGTGAAACCGGCGGAACGGCTTGGTACAACCGATCCGGAACCGTAATGCATGCTAGTAGACAATGGGCGAAACCTTTTGAATATCGATAATGCTGGGACCTTGCGGCGTATCGATTATAAACAGCGCTACGGCGGTGCCGGTAGGCATGAACGGCGTTTTGGCGATGAGCTGCTTGGAGAGCGCTTTGCGGGCGCATAGTCCGCGCAAGTGATCGAACATGCCTCCGATAACCGGTCGGTGCATGCAGATCGCCGTGGTTTCGCGGGTCTCGAGCGTGAGCTGGATCTGCTTGAGGAACGCCAGCCATGCGATGGTCGGGTGCTCGGCGAAGGCGTCTTCCGTGAGCGCGTCGATGTGTTCCATCGGGCGTTCGGTCTGCCAGCTAAGCACCTGCAGTGTTTCCTGGCAGCGCAGCCATGGTGAGGTTGCGAGGCGGGTTGGGTTGTAGCAGGCGAGTTCGCGGTTGAGTGCGAATGCCGCGGCCGCGCCTTTCGGAGTGATCGGCCGGTTCGCGTCGGTGCCTTTCCAGGATTTGCGCGATTCGGCCTTGGCATGACGCACGATCATCAGATTCTGCGCGGTCGCGGCACCCTCCTGTACGCGGTCCACAAAAATGGCGAGGGTGTCTTTATCGGTGGAATGCGTGAGGATTTTACGTGCTTCACGTACGGAAACCCACACGATATCGTTGATTTCGCCTACATCCGCGCGATGCACGGGGCCGAATGCGTCAAGCAGATGTTCCGCATCATCTCCGGAAATCGGTTGCGCCATCCAATACAACGTGTGCTTGGTGTCGACGGCGCGATCGTGTGAATGCCGGGTTTTCTTGCCTTCTTCGGACAGTGGATATTCGACTTCGCACAGATACGGGCCGAGTGCGATGGAAACGCCTGTCTCCTCGCCGATTTCTCGCACTGCGGCATGACGATGCGATTCGCCCTGCTCGAGTTTGCCTTTCGGCCAGCTCCAGTCATCGTACTTTGGTCGATGCACGATGCACACTTCAATGCTGTTGAGTTGTTCCTTTGGAGTTTTCTGCGCTGCGATTGCTGGATTTTCCGCGATTTCGCTACCGGTTTTCCACCGCCATACAATGCCCCCGGCGGCTTCTACGACACGTCTCATGCTCTCGCTCATATCTTTCATTGTAAGTGGTTGGGCACGGGTTTCCCCATGATTGCGCGACGGCAATCGTGCCATCCGAGTTTTCCTGCGTTTTCCCACGATGGTGATCGCGTATGCCGCAACATAGGAAATGGCCGATTCTGCAACAGCAGAATCGGCCATTTCCTACGGTTTAGTGCCTTGCCGGTCGGCGCGTATGCTTCTTGATGAGATATTCCTGGGAATCGACCAGCGGGCGACCCTCCTCATCCTTCGCATGACGCACGTAGGTTCCGTCGGCTGCCATATGCCACGAGGTGGTGGAATCGGCCATTTGCAGATCCACGTACTTGATCAGCTCGTCGATCTGCTCCGGAGCGGTGATGCGTACCAGCGCTTCGACTCGACGGTCGAGATTGCGGTGCATCAGATCGGCGGAACCGATCCACACTTCCGGACCTGCGGCCGGACCTTCACCGATCTGCGGGCCATCGGAGTTCGCGAATGCGTAGATACGGCTGTGCTCGAGGAAACGACCCAGAATGGAACGCACGCGAATGTTCTCGGAAAGTCCTGGAACACCCGGCTTGAGCGCGCAGATGCCGCGTTCCACGATGTCGATCTTCACGCCGGCCTGGCTTGCACGGTATAGCGCGTCGATGGTCTTCTCGTCCACGATGGAGTTGACCTTGATCTTAATCCATGCTTCCTGGCCTGCGCGTGCCGCATCCTCTTCGCGGCGGATGCGCTGAATCAGACCGGAACGTACGGTACGCGGCGCTACCAGCAGACGGTGGAAGCTCGACTTCGGCGCATAACCGGACAGCTGGTTGAACAGGCGGGTCATATCCTGGCCGACCACCGGATCGCAGGTCAGCAGGCCGAGATCGGTGTAGATGCGGGCGGTCTTCGGATTGTAGTTACCGGTGCCCACATGGCAGTAGCGGCGCAGGCCGTCGGCTTCCTGACGCACCACAAGGCTCAGCTTGCAGTGGGTCTTCAGGCCCACGATGCCGTACACCACGTGCACGCCGGCGCGTTCCAGCTTGCGTGCCCATGCGATGTTGGCGTCTTCGTCGAAGCGTGCCTTGATTTCGACCAGTGCCAGCACCTGCTTGCCCGCATGCGCCGCGTCGATGAGCGCGTCGATGATCGGGGAGTTGCTGGACGTACGGTACAACGTCTGCTTGATGGCGAGCACCTTCGGATCCGCCGCAGCCTGCGCTAGGAACGCCTGAACGGAGGTAGAGAACGAATCGTACGGGTGATGCAGGAGGATATCGCGTTCGCGAATCGCTGCAAAAATGTCTTGCGCGCGGGACGACTCCACCTCGGCAATCTGACGATTGGTGGTCGGCACGAACGAACGGTACTTCAAGTCCGGACGGTCGATGCCGCCAAGTTCGAAGAGCACGGTCGCATCGAGCGGTGCCGGCAGGCGGTACACCTCATCGGCACTGACGCGCAGCTGATCGGCGAGCAGCTGGGAAAGGAACGGGCTGGTCTCGTCGGAAATCTCAAGACGGATCGGCGGTCCGAAACGACGGCGCAGCAGCTCCTTCTCCATGGCGTTGAGCAGGTTCTCTGCATCATCCTCTTCCACGTCGATATCCTCGTTACGGGTAACGCGGAAGGATCGCGCTTCCTTGATGATCATGCCCGGGAACAGGGATTCCAGGTGCGCGATGATCAGGTTCTCCATGGTGATGAAGCCGTAGCGCACGTTGGTGGCATCGTCGTCGGTCATGTCGTCGACGGGCACGAGACGGTTCAGGTTTCCAGGAATCTTCACGCGAGCGAAGTGGGACTTGCCGGAAGCCGGGTTCTCCACCAGCACGGCGAGGTTGATGGAACCGCCGGAAATGTACGGGAACGGGTGGGCCGGATCCACGGCGAGCGGCGTCAGAACAGGGAACACCTGCTGACGGTAGTAGCGAGACAGGCGCTCCTGTTCGGCGGCGGTGAGCTTGTCCCAGCTCAGCAGCACGATCTGTTCCTTCGCCAGGTCGGGAAGAATGTGATCGATCATGTAGTGCGCGTGCTCGTCCTGCAGGCGGTGCGCCTGCTCGCTGATGGCGCGCAGCTGCTGCCTTGGGCTCAATCCGGAGGCGGCCGTCACGGCGATGCCGGTGTCGATGCGGCGCTTCAGACCTGCGACGCGAACCATGAAGAACTCGTCGAGGTTGTTCGCGAAGATCGCGGCGAAGCTTGCGCGTTCGATGATCGGCAGATCTTCGTCTTGGGCAAGTTCGAGGACTCGCTTGTTGAACTTCAGCCAGCTCAACTCGCGGTCGAAGAAGCGGTCGTTCGGCAACGGCTCTTCGCCGGCCTGAAGCTCACGCTTGTCGTTTTTATCGGTCTCGGCGATATGCTCAGCTATCTGGCTGCGCAAGATCGCCTTCGAGGGTGCGTCAAAAATCTGTGCCATACTTTCCTACTTTATCCTTAAGTAGCTGGAAATGCTGTAAAAAGCCGGCAAAATTTAGCTGGAGTTAACATTCGTTCGCTCATTGTGCAAATTAGGGTGTCGACACGCCGTGTTTTTGTCGCAAACGCACGCAAACGAACAAACACGCCTTGCGTTTCGCACACGATGGAGCATTTTTATGATTCTTGCGATCGTAAAGCAACAGTTGCGACAAATACGGAACATCAGCCGGTTTCGGTTTGCGATTGCCGGATTGCTGAGCATAATTACGAAGTACAAGAACAACTTAAAGAGCAGAGCCCACAAAGAGTGTATGGCCAAGATAGGTCGTTACGTTGAACGGGCATTGGATAGACTTACCGTTACGACGATGTTGTTGTGCAGAGATTCTGCCCTTAAGGTTCTTGCAAGGAAGGCCCGCTTGGCGGGCCTTCCTTTTTGTTTGCCTGTTCTCAGGGAGTTTTTTGGGAAAACGACGGACGCCGATTATCGTCGTTGTGTGGATAACGGTGCATAACACGCCGGGGTTGTGGATAACTCGCGTCCTCCGACCACAGGGCCGGTTCAGCTTGCAATGGTGCTCGCCGAAGCTTTTCAATCGACGGTATGAGTAATGCAACGTCTTTTTCGAATGTTCCTCCGGTGCCGCTGCCGTCGGGCGGGCTGTTGCCGGTCGCCGGCGCGATCGCGCCGCAAGCGTCACCGCCGACACAACGCAGAACCGTCTCTGCGCAACGGTTCTATACGCCGCCGGGATCGAATCGCGGTGGAACGCAACTGGTTGGCGCTGTGCCTGGAACGTATGGCATGGTTGCGCAATGCGGTCGCGCATCGGTGGAGGAACCCTGCGATATGGGCAATGTGGTGGTTATCGACTCCGTGGTGGCAGGAGTGGGCACGAGCACTCTGGCCGCCTTACTGGCCCGCGAGCTGAGCGAACGCGGCCTCAAATGTGTGCTCGTCGACGCCGATCTGCAAGGAGGTGGGCTGGATGTGCTTCTTGGCGTGGAAAACGAGGACGGCTCACGCTTCGGGGAAATCAGCGCTCCGCTTGGCAATATCGACGGCAAAGCGCTACTGCGGGAGCTGCCAATCTGGGATGGTGTGCCATTGCTGGCATGCGATCCTTGGAAAACCGAAAATCCGCAATCGTGGGAAGTGCAAGCGTGCATTCATGCGCTATCGCAGGTGCGAAGCGTGGTCGTCGTCGATATGGGGCAATGGAACGGACTGCAGGATTTGACGGAACTGCGCAAGGCCATCCGCATTACCGTGGTCGAACTGACGGTACTTGGTCTTGCGCGGGCCAAAGCGAATCTGCGGGCGCATCACGGTTCAATCGGAGAACACGATGCCGCAACGCAGGAACGGGAGTTTCTCGTAGGCGTGCAACCGCGCGGAACCGTACGCGACCATGGCACGACGGCAATCGAGGAAGCGGCGGAATACCTCGACTGCGATATCACCGCGGTCATCAAACCGGATGCCAAGCTTTGCAGCGAACTCTTGGAAGGGCTTGGACTGCGCAAACCCAATCGTACGAACGCGAAAGCCATCGCAACGTTGGCGGATCTCATTCAGGAAGCGTTGGGAGAAAAGAGCATCAGTCATGGAACTCGGGCCACTTAGCGACATCGCATCCGAGCCGGGCGTCACCGACATCGCGGTAACCTGCGACGGAACGGTGTGGGTGGATCGCGGCCAAGGTATGCGGCCACATGCATTGCGCGTGCCATTCAGCGGTCCCCAAGCCATCCGCGATTTCGCCGTGCGGCTGTGCTCGCAGCTTGGCAGAAGGCTCGACGACGCCTGCCCGATAGCCGACGCCTCCACCGTGGAAGGCGTGCGCGTGCACGCGGTTATCGCACCGCTCGTTCCTCAAGGCGCCGCCATCAGCATACGATTGCCGGACGTTGTTGCGCCCAGTCTGGAATCTTTGGCGGAAAACGGCATGTTTCCAAGCGGATGGATGCCCTTGCTGGAAGGATTCGTGGAACGAAGGGCCAGCGTGCTCGTGACCGGCGGAACCGGAGCAGGCAAAACCACGCTGCTCAAAGCAATGCTTATGCGATGCGCGCCGGGGGAGCGCGTCATCACCGTGGAGGAGGTGCGCGAACTTGGCATGCTCAACCATGCCAACCACGTGTCGCTGGTGACGCGCGGCGCCAACATGGAAGGCAAAGGCGCCATAGGGCTGTCGCAGCTGATATGCGCGACGTTGCGTATGCGGCCGGACCGCATTGTGGTGGGCGAATGCAGGGGCGGCGAAATCGTGGATCTGCTGCGCGCGCTGAATTCCGGGCATCGCGGAGGCATGACCACCTTGCATGCCAATCAGGTGACGGCGGTTCCCTCACGATTGGTGGCCTTGGGATTGCTCTCCGGGCTGAATCCGCAAGCCACCGCGGCGCTCGCGCAAGACGCGTTCGACGTAGTGCTGCATGTGGGCCGAGTGGGAGGCAGGCGGCGCATCGCGCAAATAGGACGGCTTGAATTCGCAGAGGGAAAACTGCGGGGAAACCTATTGGCCGGGTGGAACGGCAACCAAATGCGGGCTTCGCAACAGTGGCCTGATTTCGTGCGCGCATGGAGTCGTTGAATCGAGGTGAGCAGATGGAAAGCCTCAGCATTATTTGCGCGGTACTGTGCGGACTGGCCGTATGGCTGTGGCCTCGCCGAAACGTATGCGATGCGGGCGAACGGGCGGGAAACGTAGTGGGGCGCGCAAGCGAAAGCCTTGATGAAAAACCTGATGGAGGATTCGATGGGCGGTCTGACGGAATCGAAGAGGCGAACATGCCGTCGAAACCATTGCCCGCCATCGGATGTGTGGCGTGCGTGGCTTCCCTCCGCGCATCCGTGCGCAGCGGAGCCACATTGGTGCAGGCGTTCGAAGAATTGGGTGGAACGCCGTTCTCCACACCCGAACTTACCAGGCTTCGCATAACCATGGTGATCCGCAGCCGATGCCCGCCCAAAGAGCAATGCGGCCAAGTCGAACGGCTGAGCGGCGAGCTATATGCGGCCTGTCAGCTGAGCCTGACGCTCGGATGCGAAACCGGCCGATGCCTGCAGGCGGTGGCTGAATCGTTGAAACGACAACGATTATTGGATGATCTGCGTACCAACGCATTCGCCATGCCCAAAGCGACGGTGAAACTCCTGATGGCGTTGCCGCAGCTCACCGTACTTTTAGGGGAAGGCATGGGAGCGCATCCGTTGACCTTCCTCTTTTCAGGGGTCAGGGGTTGGGCATGCCTTGGATTCGCTTGTGTCTGCTACGGGTTCGGACTCGTATGGATACGCGCGTTGATGAGGCAAGACGATATGGACGGCAAGACGGCATGAATGGTATGACGATATGAAAGGAATTATGTAATGACTGGCATATGGACGCTGACGGCGGCGGTGTGCGCGGCCGAAGCGATGTGGCTGAAGCAGTGGAGGCCGGTCCGTGTGCCAGCCGACCTTGCGCCCGCCGGACGAGTGCGGGAACTTCCGCTGCCGCTGGTATTGGAGATGCTCAGCGTCGCCATACGGCAGGGATCCTCCATTCCACGCGCGCTGATTGCCGTGGGCGATATCGCTGCGGGAGAATTCGGCGCGGGACTACGGTCGGCCGGGGAACAGTTGAACAAAGGTGTTTCCTGGGATGATGCGTGGCCGGATGATGGCGATCTTGCGGTAGTACGCGATGCGTTCGCCTCCTCATGGCACAGTGGCGCCTCTCCAGTGGAACGTTTGGAAACAGCCGTCGAACAATTGGATTGGGATGAGCGCTCGCAGATCGAACAGGCTGCAGCGAAATTGTCGGTTCGTTTGTTGCTGCCGACTGGATTGTGCTTTCTTCCCGCATTTGTTGCGGTGGGGATTATTCCGGCCGTTATGTCGTTTGTGGGATGACGGCAGGAAAGCAACGTGGGAAATATGGCTCGGGAAATGTGGGAAACGGACAATCCTCGAAGAACGATGTTTTGTGGATAAATGTGGATGACACGCCGTGGTTGTGGATAACCCACGTCCTCCGACCACAACCCTGAAAAAACGTTCCGACGGGCACGATGATGCGCAACACTGGGTGCACTCGGCCATCTGGCCGAGGTTGTTCGAACGAAAGGAACGCCATGAACAACGAAACGCCAATCAACGTCGATGGCTCGCCAGACCTGATGGGCAAGGCAGGACAGCTGCTGCATGCCATGCGTGAACGGGCCGGCAAAGCGGTATGCCTGCTGGACGCGCGTATGCGCACGCTGACCGTCGAACCGGAGGAAGGCGCTGCCACTGCCGAATATGCGGTGGTTTTGGTTGCCGCCACCGGATTCGCAGCCGTTTTGGTGGGCATTATGAAATCCGATGCCATCAAAACGCTGCTGACCAACATCATCAAGAAAGCGCTGAGAGTCGGGTGATTCATGCTGAGGCAATGGTGGAAACGCCATACCGATGATGCCGATGAGGGAGCGGCCACCGCGGAATTCGCGGTGGTGCTCCCCTGCGTGGCGGCGGTGGCGATTTTGGTGTTGTGCTTGGGGCGTGCGTCTGTGGTGTCCATGAATTGCCAGGATGCGGCGGCGGCCGGTGCCAGGGCTTTCGCGGTTGATGATACGGGCGGCGAATCGAAGGCGAGGACCGCGGTCATGGCGGCTGCGGGAGGTTCGGCGACGGTACGGTTCGAGCGTGGGGCGGACTTCGTCACCGTCACGGTGCAATGCCCTGTGGTGCCGGATCCGACCGGTGTGCTGCCCACTCGAGTTACCGGCAAGGCGACCCGCTACTTCTAGCGTTGCTCCGAAGCGTGCTGGTCTCTGCGCAGTGAGATGCGGGATTGTTGGTTGTGGCCTGTGCATGGAGGTCTGTGAGGTTTGGAGCTTGCGACATACGACGTGTGAAACATGTTGTGAAACACTATTGGCAACCATTTGATGGATGCGGGTCGGAAAGGAATGGGTAATGTGAAACGCCTTGTGAAACATTGGTTTGCTTGGATTCGCGGGTCCGATGAGGGTTCGGGGACCATATCCGGTGTGGCTTTGATCGCAGTGGCCGCCATCATGCTGGGCGCGGCCGCGTCGGCGGGCAATCTGCTGCTGTGCTTGCATCGCGCGCAGAATGCGGCCGACCTGGCGTCGGTAGCGGCGGCCAATGCGTTGTATTCGGGATCGTCCGATCCTTGTTCCGTGGCGGAACGCACTATATCCGGCAATAATGCGACGATCGGATCCTGCACGATAGAAGGCGAGGATGTGCTGGTCGAAGCGCAGGTCGGCACGCAAATGCCATTCGTATCGCATGTCGGCAAACAGTCACGGGCGGGGCCGATTGTCTGCGAATAAGCGTGGTGCGGAACGGTACATTGTGCGGGAAATCGCGCTTCGTAAAAAGGGATCTTTCTACGTAAAGGAACATTCGTTCCACAAAAAACGGCCATTTGTATGGAAAGCCGTTCGCATGTGGCGTGTGGAGCGAATCGCGGTTATCGTACTGAAGTATGAGCGAAACGTCATGTGTGAATGCGACCGTTGCCGTTGTCGGCAATCCGACGTCAAACAAAGGCAAGGGTGCCGAGGTCGGCAAGCAGGTGGTTGAGCTGCTGCAAGAGGCCGGGCGCAAGCATGGCTTCAACGTGATCGACGTGACCGGCGAGAGCTTCGACGATTCCTTGGCGAATGCCAGGAATCGCAGGAACGAATACGACTACCTGGTGGCGGTCGGCGGCGACGGCATGATTGCGCTTGGAGCCAATGCCGTGGGCTGTTCCGGTAAACCGTTGGGCATTGTGGCGACGGGTTCCGGCAATGATTTCGCCCGCGGTCTTGAGCTGCCGGTCAATCGCGTGGAAACCGCTGTCGACGGCATCGTCGGCGCGATTGTGCGCGGCACGCATATTGACGTTGATATGGGTTTGGCCACGTCGTTGCAGGGCGGGTATGCCGTCGATTCCAGTACCGGCGATGATCTGGTCGGCGATTCGGACGTGCCATTGCGTCCGGCGGTCAACCGCTTCTACGCGGGCATGCTGTCGTGTGGTTTGGATGCGAGTATCAACGACCGTGCCAACCATTCCCGCTTGCCCAACGGTTCGGTGCGCTATTTCGTGGCAGCGATTGTGGAATTGACGCATATGAAGCGGTACGGATACCACATCAAAGCCACGTTGGCCGATGGAACGGTGGAAGAAAGAGACATTATTTCACCGTTGCTTACGGTGGCTAATTCACGGCATATTGGCGGAGGTATTGAGATCTCGCCGTATTCGCGGTTCTCTGATGGTTTGCTTGACTTGGTGTGGCTCGACCATGTGCCCAATGTCGCCGAATGCGTGGATGCGGTGTCTCACGCGTATAGCGGCAAGATCCTTGGATGCAAGGTGTTTGGGTGGAAGCGTGTGCGCGATATCGAAATCACCCGCGCGCAAGAGGGTGATGAGCCGCCGGTCTTGATGGCGGACGGTGAATATGTTGGTCGCCTGCCTGTCAAGGTCGTAGTTCAAGACCGTGCGTTGCGTGTGCTGGTGCCGCCGGCCGTGGCGGAAAGCCAAGCTGCCAACACCGAAGAGAAAGTGCTGGAAGCCATCAAGCGTGATCACCGTGATCCTGTCACCGGCAAAACCGACACCTACTACGCGAAGCGCTCGCGGTAGTGCGTGCACATGCCGGTCAAACCGCAACATTGCATGTCGAAGATGGCATGTATGCAACTGATTGCGTGATCGGCAATCGTAAGCAATCGCAAATAATTTCGCGATACTAACGAAAAATCCAGTACCCGCAAGATCTTTATCTTACGAATACCGGATTTTCTGTAACTAGCGAACGCCGTAACTATCGAACACGGATTGCGGTCAGGCGGCGACTTCCTGGCGGGCGATGGCCTGCTCGTAGTCGCGGGTGCCCTTGAAGACTTCCTGCAGCCACGGGTTGACGTGCTGCTTCTTCGCGCGGTACATGATGTAGCCGAGTGCGAGCACGTTGGCCACGAGCGCGATGATCGACACGGTCAGGTTCACGTTCGGATTGTTCACCGACTGCACGGCGAACTTGGACTCATCCTGGAACATGGGGAACACCTGCGCGAACATGCACCAGATGGCGAGCGTGTTGGCGCGGTTCTGAATCCAGCCGCCCTTGTTCCAGAAGAAGTTCGCCACGGTCGGGGCGAGCAGCAGCGCGAGGCCGCAATACCAGGAGTGGGTCGGCAGGCAGTTGTAGGTGTAGCAGAAGTTCCAAATATCGTATGCGACGATGAATACCCAAGTCATGTCAGGCCACAGCATGTCCTGCTTCTTCTTTGACACGTAAATGCCGAACCAGCCGGTCATGCAGGCGATGTTGATCAGGCCGGCAACGCCGTTGAACACATTGTGCCAGCCGCCATACAGCGTCACGCCTTCGGTGGAAACCCATGTGGTGCCCCAAGCGCGAATGGCCGATTCGAAGTCGGAGGCCACGGCGATAAGAATGTTGATGGCCACGATCACGAACGGGAAGCACTTGAACCATTCGGATTTGCCGATCTTGCCCCACTTGTATTTGAGTGCCATGAAGCCGATGCAGCCTGCGGTGGCCGCATATAGCTTGGCATAGTGGAACCAGCTGGTCATATGCACGTAGGTCGGATTGCTGAGCGCCCATTCGGCACCCATCGCGGCGGCCACGTAAATGGTGATGAAGTAGATGGTCAGAATGGCCGGCACGATCAGGAACGCGATCACGCCACCGGTCTTGGTGCGACGGGCCAGCTCATTGGCGCCGATCAGGCAGCAGAATACGAGGATCCATCCGATCCACTGGTATATGGCGGTGTCGCCATAAACTTGGAACAACATCGCTCTTCCTTTCTCTCAACACGTATGCGCGCGGGGTGAGCTGCGTTTACATGTATTCGTTCAGGTGCAGCGTCTGTGCCGCGACCTGTCTGATGACGGTGTCTTCAATGTCGGGATGCAGTCTGATCAGCGAAATCAGGCCAACGATGAGCGTATAGAACGTCTCGTGCTCGTTGGTGATGGGCATGCCATGCAATTTCTCGAAATCGCGCACTGTCGAATTGCAGATGTATTCCGCAATGCGATCGGCCACGCGGTCGATGAATTTGATGTACAGTCCCGCGTTGCCGTCTTCGATCATGCGTTGGCTGAACGGGCCCTCATCGGCGATGAGGGAACGGGTCAGTCGCACCACGTCATCGAGCGCTTTCGAGATGTTGCCGACTTCTCGATTGGCGTTCCACTCCTCCAATTGCGAGATGACTTCGTCGATGACGTCGTTGAGCACGGCGTCCGCAACTTGGTCTTTGTCTTGGAAATAGTGGTAGAAGAGAGATCTGGTCATGCCTACGCGACCTGCGATATCGCTGATCGTGATTTTCGAAAAGCCCTTTTCCAGGCAGATTGCGCGGGCTGCATGCACGATTTGCGCGCGGCGTGCGTCTCCGACTGTTGTTGCGGAAGCGTTGTGCTGTCCGTCCATGGCTTTCTCTCCTTCGCTCGAGTGGCGTCTCTCACCTATGCGACACGTTGACACTCTGTCAATTTCTTGACTGCCCTCAGTCTAAACCGTAAATTGACACAATGTCAATTTCGTAGTGTCGCTGTCGTCACTCCCAGCTTAAACGTTGCCGCGGCGCTTGTCTTTGGGGACACGCGCTTCACCGTTACGGGCAGGCTGTGCGGCCGGTCTTTGAGAAAAAACGTGTCGTAATTAATCGGTAGCCTAGTGACACCACAGCGGAAGGAATTGCGATGGCACTGGCACTCTATAGAAGGTATCGTCCCGACACGTTCGACGGCGTGATCGGGCAGGATCAGGTCACGATTCCGCTGATGCGAGCGCTTGATGAGAACAAACTTACGCACGCTTACCTGTTTTCCGGTCCGCGCGGCTGCGGCAAAACCAGTTCCGCACGCATTCTCGCGCGTTGCGTCAACTGCGCGAAAGGCCCGACCTCGCACCCGTGCGGCGAATGCGAAAGCTGCAAGGACCTCGCCACAGGCGGCCCCGGTTCCATCGACGTGGTGGAAATCGACGCCGCTTCGCACAACGGTGTGGACGATGCCCGCGAACTGCGCGAACGTGCCGGATTCGCCCCCGCCCGCGACCGCTACAAGATTTTCATTCTCGACGAAGCCCACATGGTCACGCCGCAAGGCTTCAACGCGCTGCTGAAAATCGTGGAGGAGCCGCCGGAGCATGTGATGTTCATCTTCGCCACCACCGAGCCAGACAAGGTGATCGGCACCATCCGTTCGCGCACCCACCATTACCCGTTCCGCCTAGTGCCGCAGGAGGTTATGGGCCCGTACCTCGAGCAGATCTGCGAAGACGAGCATATCGAAGCCGAGCCGGGCGTGCTGCGCCTTGCCATGCGTGCCGGCGGCGGCTCCGTGCGAGACACCCTTTCCGTGCTTGACCAGCTCATGGTTGGTGCGGTCGATGGCAGCATCGCATACGACTCCGCGGTTGCGTTGCTCGGTTTCACGCCTGACGCTCTGATCGGCGAGGCCGTCGACGCCGTTGCCGACAAAAATGGCGAAGCACTGTATGGCGTGATTCAGAAGGTTGTGGTCGGTGGTTTCGATCCCCGTCGATTTGTTGAGGATTTGCTTGCCCGCGTACGCGATTTGCTGGTGCTCACGTTGGGTGGAGAGCGTGCGGAAAGCGTGCTTTCCGACGATGCGGCCGCCGAGAACATGGATGATTTGCGTCGTCAGGCTTCCGCTTTGGGATTGTCTGCGCTGACGCAGATGGCTGACACGATCAATGCGACGCTTGCCAATATGACTGGCGCGATTTCGCCGCGTATGCGATTGGAATTGCTTGCCGCGCGCTTGTTGGCCGGGCGTGAGGAAGGGATGGCTGCCGTTGCGTCATCTTCCGGTATGCCCGATTTTGCTGGCGATTCCGGGGCTTCCGCCGCTGCAGAATCGCTGCGTGGATCCATGGCTGGCTCGCGCCGCGGTACGACGAGACGTGCAGACGGTGTTCGGCCACAGGATTCCGCGTCGGCAATTGATGCTCCTTCCGCGCCTGTGAAACCGGCTGTGCAGCCGTCCGTGGCGCCGATGAATCCTGCCGACGCCGTCGCTTCCGGTGTGGCTTCCATGCTTGCGGATGTTCAGCAGGCGATGAATGCGACGACTTCCGTCGCTTCCGCTGCGCCTGCCGCAACTTCCGTACCAGCTCCCATTCATGACGATCGCACCCCCGACCAGAAGTGGGATGCGCTGGTCGCAGCCCTTCCGGAAGACGTGCAACGTTACGTAAGCCGTGAAAAAGTGCCTCGCGTGCTACTGAGCGGCGACCGTCTGTGGATCAAATTCGACAAGGCGCTCAGCAAATACGCGTTTGCCAAAGCGGTGGCAAAGGAATCGGTGGACGGCAATACCGAAGTGGTGAAAATCGTCCGCGCCGAAGTGCATAAGGCGTTCGGACCGAGCGTCACGCTCGCGCCTGCCAAAAAGCTGGCGGACGGGTCCGAATCGGTGCCGTGGAGCAAACTCAGCCCGGAAGAGCAGAGCAAGATCAATGCGCAACTCGTGCAGGAACAGCTTAAAGCGGCCACGCTGCTGACGGCCAATCTTGGTACTGCTGCAGGTCTCGAATCCTCCGGCAAGGAGCCGGCCGGCACAAGCGCGAAGGGCGCCGAAGACGGTGGCAATGCCGGAGATTCCGGCGATGAGGAGGGCCATCGAGCTGCTGCCGGTGGAGCCGAGGAAGTCGATCCATGGGCAGCCCCGACGCAGGAAGTCCATCATCCGGAACGGCCTGTTCCGGATGATGACCCTTGGGTTGCATCTGCACAGCCGATGCAACCGCAATCGGTGGTCGTAAGCGGCGTCAACGATGTGAAAGCGCCGGAACAACATGCGAAACATGTGGCTGTTCCCGATGTCAGCGATAACGTTGATCCTTGGGCGGCACCGATGCCTGTACCGCAGCAAGCGCCGGTGGACGACGATCCTTGGGATAACCCCATGCCGATTCAGGCAGGACCGGTGGATCCCATGCCTGCTCCAACGGAACCTGAGACGGCTCCGAAGCACGCCAATCACCAGCATCGCGCACCGCGGCAGGACGCGGCACCGCAGCAAGGCCAGCCGAATGCCGATCCGTGGAGCCAGCAGTTCTCCGTGCCGGCGCAGCCAATGCCGCAGGTCGCCGCGGAAGATGACGAATATTCCATGAGCGACGAGTCGATCGGGGCGTCAACCGCGTTAAGCGTGGACGATCTGACCCGACTGTTCGAGGTGAAAAAAGTCGAGGATTTCGGGCCGGACGATGCAAAAAACCCGCGCAACATGCAGCAGAAGAAGAATCTCGACGACTGATGGCGGTGCAGTCGCAAGCAAAAATGCGAAACCGAGCAAAATCGACGAATCAACGCAATCGTAAGCACTGCATAATCGCGAATCTTATGGAAACCAAGGAGAGGTGAACCATGGCACTGGCCTATGACGGCGCCATCCAACGACTGATCGACGCGTTCGCGCACCTGCCCGGCATCGGACCGAAAGGCGCGCAACGCATCGCCTTCTACCTGCTCAACGCATCCGACGAGGAATCACAGGGGCTGATCGACGCCATCGCCGAAGTCAAAGAGAAAATACGATTCTGTGACATTTGCGGCAACGTGTGCGAAACCAGCCCATGCCCGGTCTGCGCCGATCCGCGTCGCGACCACAGCGTGATCTGCGTGGTCGAAGAGCCGAAAGATGTGATGAGCATCGAGCGCACGCGCGAATACCGCGGCCTGTACCACGTGCTCGGCGGCGTCATCAACCCGATGGCCAACGTGCAGCCCAGCGACCTCAACATCGCCAAACTTATCGAACGGCTCAAAGACAGCGAAGTCACCGAAGTGATCCTCGCGCTCAACCCGAATGTGGAAGGCGAAGCGACCACCAGCTTCCTGTCGCAGCTGCTTTCGCAAACCGACATTAAAGTCACGCGATTGGCGAGCGGCCTGCCGGTCGGTGGCGACCTTGAATATGCCGACGAAATCACGCTCGGACGCGCGTTGGCGGGGCGTCGCGCGGTCTGACGCTACATTGCCTGCGCGTTGCTTATGCTGGCTTGCGCTGGCATGTATTGGATTGCGCAAGCGTCGTACGGGCGATCTGCGGAAGATTTGACGGAACGTACGCCGAAAAAATGTGTGGATTCCATATATTGTTCCGCATGTTGGGCGTGCAGGGGCTTGACAAATCGGATTTTTCCTATAATTGACCAGCCTGCTTAGTATGTTGGCGGGCAACACATTGAAGAAGATTGGATAAGTTGTGGCTCTCATCGTGCAGAAATTTGGCGGCTCTTCCGTAGCCGACCCAGAATCGATCAAGCGCGTGGCCCGACGCATCATCGAAACGAAGAACGCCGGCAATGACGTGGCCGTGGTGGTCTCCGCAATGGGAGACACCACCGACGACCTGATCGATCAGGCGCTCAGCATCGACTCTAACCCGCCGGCGCGCGAGATGGACATGCTGATGACCGCAGGCGAGCGTATTTCGATGAGTTTGCTCGCCATGGCAATTCATGCGGCCGGCTCTCACGCCTACTCCTTCACCGGCTCCCAGGCTGGTTTCATGACCGACGCCCAGTTCGGTACCGCGCATATCAAGGCCGTGAAGCCTGACCGCGTGCGTCGTGCGCTCGACAAGGGTTCCGTGGCCATCGTGGCCGGCTTCCAGGGCGTGAATGAGGGTGGCGACGCCACCACGCTCGGACGAGGTGGATCCGATACCTCCGCAGTGGCTTTGGCAGTGGCGCTGGACGCCGACGTATGCGAGATTTACACCGACGTCGATGGCGTGTTCACCGCCGATCCGCGCATTGTGCCGACTGCACGCCGTATCCCCGTCATCGACTACGAGTCGATGCTGGAAATGTCTTCCTGCGGCTCCAAGGTGCTTGCCCTGCGTTGCGTGGAATACGCGCAGCGATTCGACATGCCGTTGCATGTGCGCAGCTCCTTCTCCCACCGTCGCGGCACGCTGATCGTGCCGGAAGACGTCGATCCGCGCACATTGCCGAACATCTGAGATATCTGAGATTCGCATTCGGCAATCGCGAGACATCGCAGGCAATCGCAAGAAAACCAAGACTTTACGAACAAAGGTAAGAACATGAGCGAAAACAACAACCAGTCCTTGGGAGATCTGTTCCCCGATCTGGGGCCGGAAGTCCCGATCATTTCCGGCGTCGCACACGACAACACCGAATCGCTGGCCACCGTGCGCCGCGTGCCGAACGAGCCGGGCATGGCCGCCAAGGTGTTCACGCTGCTGGCCGAGGCCGGCGTGAACGTCGATATGATCGTGCAGGCTTCCGCTTCCACCGGCACCGCCGATATTTCCTTCACCGTGCCGGGTTCCGCCGCTGCCAAGGTGCGGGATGTGTTGCAGGAGAAGCAGGACGAGCTGGGCTACCAGTCCTTCGACATCGATGCCAACGTGGGCAAGGTGGCCGTGGTGGGCGTGGGTATGAAGACCCACTCCGGCTTGGCTGCCAAGTTCTTCAACGCGCTGAGCGACGAGGGCGTGAATGTGCTGATGATCTCCACGTCCGAAATCCGCATCGCCGCGCTGGTCCCGCTCGAGCAGCTGCAGGACGCCGTCCGCGCGCTGCACACTGCCTACGGCTTGGATGCCGAGCAGGTGGAAGCCGTGGTGTATGGCGGTACTGGTCGCTGACGCAATACCGCGCAATAACAATCGAAAAAAGACTTGACTGGATTGCTTGAGGCGTCTCAGCCAAGTCTTTTTTATTCCCATATCTGTTTTACAGATATTTTTTGCAGATAATCTGCAAATGAAAAAGCGGAGGATTGCTGAATAATCAACGATCCTCCGCAATATTATGTTCTGCAGAAATCAGATATCACCATGTGCAATCATGCATGATCATGCGTAACTGCAGAACATATGCAGATCGTTATCACTTCTTGGTGATGTAGCCGAGTGCCTTCAGCATTTCGGCGCTTTCCAAAGCGCCGCCGGCAGCGCCGCGCAAAGTGTTGTGAGCGAGCCCCACGAACTTCCAATCGAAAATGGAATCCTCGCGCAGACGGCCGATGGAAACACCCATGCCACCCTCGTAGTCCACGTCCTTCTTGACCTGCGGGCGATCGTCGTCGGTCAGGTACTGGATGAACTGCTTCGGCGCATGCGGCAATCCAAGCTCGGAAGCCTTGCTCGTGTAGTTGACCAGGCGATCGACGAGCTCTTCCTTGGTCGGGTTCTTGCCGAAGTTGATGAACACGGTGGCGGTGTGGCCGTTGAGCACAGGCACGCGAATACACTGCGAGGTGATCTTCAGCGGGCCGTCGAACGGCACGATCTCGCCCTTTTCCTCATCGACGCGGCCGAACACCTTCAGCGGTTCCTTCTCGGACTTCTCCTCTTCGCCGGAGATGAACGGAATGATGTTGCCCACCATTTCCGGCCAGTCGTTGAACGTCTTGCCCGCGCCGGAGATGGCCTGATAGGTGCTCACGATAACCTCGCGCGGCTCGAATTCCTTCCAAGCGGCGAGCGCCGGGGTGTAGGCCTGGATGGAGCAGTTCGGCTTGACGGCGATGAAGCCGTGCGTGGTGCCGAGGCGCTTGCGCTGGTGTTCAATCACCTCATAATGCTCCGGGTTGATCTCCGGCACGACCATCGGCACGTCCGGAGTCCAACGGTGGGCGCTGTTGTTCGACACGACCGGCGTTTCGGTCTTCGCGTATTCCTCTTCGATGGCGCGAATCTCAGCCTTCGGCATGTTCACTGCGGAGAACACGAAATCGACGTTTTTGACCACGTCTTCCACGTCGGCCACGTTCTTGACGACCATGTTCTTCACGAATTCCGGCATCGGCGTTTCCATCTTCCAGCGACCGCCGATGGCCTCTTCGTAGGTCTTGCCGGCGCTGTGCGCGGATGCGGCAAGGGTGACCAATTCGAACCACGGATGGTTTTCGAGCAGCGTGACGAAGCGCTGTCCGACCATGCCCGTAGCTCCGAGAATGCCAACCTTAATCTTTTCGGACATAACAACCTCTCGCTTATGCTGGAACGGTTTCGTATGATTTCACGCTTGAGGTCGACCAGCCGGCCCCAAACGACGTCGTGGGCGGCCACATGCGTTGTTCAATCTTACGAAATCCGCGGAACAAGCAGGTTCCCCTATCCGTATGCTGGTCTGCTTCGAGTATGAGTTTGGCGATTGTTATGTGTGGCAAAATGACGTACGCTATTGGTATGGCTACAGTAACAAGTAACAGGACATCGCGGTTGGATATTCGTTTAACAGCGGAGCAGCGTTCGTTGATTGAGCGCGCTGTCTCGCTGAAGGGGTCCACGATAACACAATGGACGGCGCAGCATCTACTAGATGCCGCACGACGGGAAATAGAGGAGGCTTCCTCACTCAAACTTGAGAATGAATCGTTTGATGCGTTTCTTCGTGCGCTCGATGAGCCTATTCCGGCTGAGACGAAGGAACTTATGCGGAGGGAACCTCAATGGGCGTAACTGAAGTGAGGTTTCTCGAGCCGCGAAGATTGAATCCTGGCGAGACGCTTGAAGGTTTCTCGTGTGGTGTCGAACTGATCGACAATTGGGCGAATCGCCATGCCCCTTATGCGGCGAAGCGGGGTACGGCGGTTCCATACGTGTGTTTCACAACAAGTGGGGAAGTTGCGGGCTTCTATGCGATTAGTGCGTATTCAATTGATCGTGATGCCGTGAGAGGTGGATGGCTTAAACGGAATGCCCCTGCCAAAATACCTGTGATTCTGTTAGGAATGCTGGGCGTGGATTCACGTTTTCAGCATCAGGGGCTGGGATGGATGTTGCTGCAGGATGCAATCAAGCGAGCTCTTGCAGTAGGCCGCCAAATCGGGTCCCGCGCACTTGTTGTTGATCCTTATGATGATGTCTCGCGTGGCTTTTACCAGCATTTTGGCTTCCGCGACGTCCCTGGTTCCAACAGTATGTTTGTCAGATTGGTTTGAACGCAGGACGCTTCCTGCCTCACAGGAACGCTGCATAGCCTTTCGTCTGCGCGTGGAGCAATAACAAATACCGGCGCTGAATAGTGCAACGAATGTTTTTGCGGAGCATGTTTGCCGTTGCTGTGCATAATATGAAAAACGGAAATCATTCTGCTTCCGGAGCGCGCAAGTCTACTTCGCGCACTTTTTGGTATATGGCCCCGATGTCTTTGAGGTTGATGCGGAACTGGCTGCGCGGGCTGCGAGGCTTTTCGCACTTTGGGCGTATCGCTCGCGTACACTGGAAGCCATGTCGAAGGCATCAGAAGAAGCGCAGAAGCAATTGGACCGTATCGTGGCGTTGGGATATCCGGATGTGGCCGATATGTCGGCCGCCGCGTTCCGTGCTTTGGCACGCCCGCTCATCCGCGCGCTGGAGGATTCCGATTTGGGTACGCAGATTCTGTTGGTGCCTACGCGCGAGTTGGTTTCCCCGGAATCGTTGATCGCGCGTACGTCGATCAATCGCATGGCTGGTTTCACCACGATGCCGCCACGCGATATCGCCAGTTTCCTTCCGCAGGATGGTTTCGAACCTCCGGAAGGTCCGTTTTACCTGGTGGTCGAACCGCATACGGGAACGTGCTACATCAATCGCGAACCCGATGTGGCGCGCAAGTTGATCGATTCCGACGAGCGTTTGCCGCTTACGTTGGAAGAGGGACTTGCTATTGCTACGCAGCATCCGGAGTGGTTGTTGGAGAAGAACGGTTTCAATTTGTTGGGATCGCGTTCCGCGGATGGTCGCGTCCCAAGTATTTGGATGAGCCAGAACGCGCCACGATTGGGTGCGGTATGGCCGAATTCCCGTCATACTTGGCTTGGCAACGCGTTTTGCGTGTCTCGTCGCGGCGTCAGTTTGTTCCACTGACGTTCTGCTGATATTTCGCAGATTTTCCACAGATTTTCCGCATTCCACAGATTGGCGATTGTCCGACTGTTGCGACGGCCACGCCTTGCGTCGCCGCACCTAGCGCTTGAATAGTTTGGCGATGGCGTGGCCGGCTGCGGCGCACATTACCGATCCGATGCCCAGCAGTGTGGCGGTGACCTGCGGGCGGCGCAATTCGTTGCGGATGCCGATCAGATCGGTCACGCAATGGTCTTCGAAGAACACACGCAATTCGTTGCTGGAGTAGCGCCCGATCAAGTCGCCCCACGTGAGCATGCGCGTCACGTAGCTGACCGGATTGTTTTCGCGGAATTCGAACAGTCGAATGCCTCGCAGCCGCGATTTCGGACCATAGCATTCAAAGCCGCAGGTCGGCGCGTAGCCAAGATCAATGTCATGCACGTGCCCGACGAACGCGTTCTTGTGGTCATGCCCGCAGAACAGCGCGAAATAGCCGCCCGCATCGCGCAATGCCTGCACTTCGCCAACGTTCTCATCCGCACAGCCGATCGCCTCGCCAAGCCTCGAGCCAGGTCTGCACACGTCACGATTCAACACATAGCAATGCCCTGCGAACGTTCGCGCACCCTCCACCGCATTCGGCGTGTATGCGGGCACTTCGCGCAGGCAATCGTAGAACTCCTGCGGCGGAATATGCTGGAACGCGATCGCCGGAACCGCCAAACCGTCGCCATTGCGCTCGCCCAACTCGCGTTGCACTTGCTTCAGCCATTCGATCGCTTCCGGCGAAGGCGTGCCATAGCCGTCGGAATCGGCCAAATCCCATCCGCGCGAATTCGACGCGTATTTTGCGTAGGATGTCAGCGATTCCCGTCCTCCTGCAGCATTGCCAACAGTATTGCCGGATTTACCAGTATCCCCAGCATGCTCGCGATCGCCGGAATTACTGCGATCGCCGTCAAACGCATTATCCGCATAGTCGCCGGAATTCACCATCATCACGCTCATCGCAATGCGCCCAGACCCGTCGGAAGCCTCGATCGGAATCGCAAACGTGCCTGGTTCGAGCGCCAAAGGAGACGACCCGGCAACGGGATTCATGCAACCGGAAAACTCTCGGTAGATGTCATCCTGTTCGTCGGCGAGAATGCCGCACTGGAAATCGTGGTTGCCGTAGGTTGCGGCAAAGGGGATTCGCGCTTCCAATGCAGGTCCAAGGAATGCTGCGAACGTGTCTCGTACTTTCTGCCGCGTGCTGTCGAGTATGGTCGCGGCGGTCGCGCGATTGATGGATTGCGCCCATGATTCAAGCTTGTTGGCGGATCCGTTGCGCCCGTCGCGTTTGTTGCGTTTCACGAGTTTCGGCGAGTCGGTGCCGATGCCGTCGATCATCCAATTGTCGTCGGTCGGGGGCTGTGCGCGCAACGCTTTGGTGAAGGGATGTCGTTTGATGCCGCGGATTTTCGCTTCGATTTCGGTGACCGCGCGTATGTGCGTGCCCGGCTGCTCTCCGCGGCGGCGCAGGAACGTGTCGATGTACGCGGGGTCGTATCCGCGAATCTGATCGCCGGTGAAGACGATCAGATCGGGATGCGTTTTCTTGATGGCGGCTTCGATGAGACGGATCGTGTCTTCGCGCACGTTCGGTCCGTCCTGAATATCGGCCATCTGCAGCACACGGAAGGTGCCGTCGCTGTTGAATCGCAAGGTCATGATGCTCACTGTAATGCGGCAAATTTGGATATGAGGTGAAAAAGAGACGAAAATCGTGGTCTGTCCGTCATATGGCGGAATGCCGGCGATATATGGGATTGGTTGCCGCTACTATGGGCGGCAGTGCAGGTAGGTAACATGCACGTAACAATGTGGGCCGGCAGAAGGCCTGCCCAGCTTTACAGATAAGGAGGAGTGATGGGTCAGGATCAATCTTCAGTGTTTGATCTCGCGGCAGTGGCTGCGGCGTCCAACGGAGGGAACAACGACCCGCTGCTGCCTCCGGCGCGTTACATTGGAGCTCCGCAAAAGCCCAGCAAGATGCCGTACAACAAGTACGTCGCATACGATAAGCAGGTGCCGTTTGATTACCCGGAGCGTACGTGGCCGGGCAAGCGACTGCAGCGTGCACCGCGTTGGTGTTCCGTCGATCTTCGTGACGGCAACCAGGCCCTCGTCAACCCGATGGATTCCGAGCGCAAGCTGCGTTTCTGGAATCTGCTGGTGTCGCTGGGCTTCAAGGAGATCGAGGTCGGCTTCCCGTCGGCTTCCGAAACCGATTACGATTTCATTCGTATGCTGATCGAGCGTGAGCTCATTCCTGACGATGTTACGATCGTGGTGCTGACGCAGGCTCGCGAGCACCTGATTCGCAAGACTTACGAGTGCCTGAAGGGTGCCAAGCGCGCCGTCGTGCACTTCTATAACTCCGTGTCCGTGCTGCAGCGTGAGGTCGTGTTCCGCAAGGATAAAGCCGGCATCAAGAAGCTCGCCACCGACGCGGCCACCCTGTGCAAGGAGCTTGAGGGCGAAGCCCAGGGCATCGACCTGTATTACGAGTATTCTCCGGAATCCTTCACCGGCACCGAGCCGGAGTACGCCGTTGAGGTGTGCAATGCGGTGATCGACGTCATCAAGCCGACTCCGGAGCATCCGATGATCATCAATCTGCCGGCAACGGTGGAAATGACCACTCCGAACGTGTTCGCCGATCAGGTGGAATACGTGTCGAACAATCTGGTGCCGCGCGACGCCGTGGTGCTGTCGCTGCACCCGCACAACGATGAGGGCATGGGCGTGGCCGCCACCGAGCTGGCCGTGCTTGCCGGTGCCGATCGTGTCGAAGGCTGCCTGCTGGGCAACGGCGAGCGCACCGGCAACGTCGATCTGGTCACGCTTGGTCTGAACTTCCTCACGCAGGGCATCGATCCGCAGATCGATTATTCCAACGTTCCTGAGATTCGCAAGACGGTTGAGTACTGCAACCAGCTGAAGATTTCCGAGCGTCACCCGTATGCCGGCAATTTCGTGTTCACCGCCTTCTCCGGTTCTCACCAGGATGCCATCAAGAAGGGTCTTGAGGCTCGTCAGGTGGCCGCCGATCGTGCCGGTGCCGATTTGGACAGCTTCGTGTGGCTGGTGCCGTACCTGCCGATCGATCCGAAGGATATCGGCCGCACGTACGAGGCCATCATCCGCGTGAACTCCCAGTCCGGCAAGGGCGGCATGGCCTACCTGCTGAAGACCAACCACAATCTTGATCTGCCGAAGCGTCTGCAGGTCGAGTTCGACAAGGTTGTGCAGGCGTACGCCGATGAGACCAAGAAGGAAGTCAAGGACGAGGATATTTGGCGTCTGTTCAAGGACGAGTATCTGCCGGTCGAAGAGTCCGGCGCTACTGCGGCTGGTGCCGTGGTCGGCGACAGCAAGGACGACTCCCTCGAGCAGTGGGGCCGTCTGAAGCTGCTGAAGGTGTCGGTGTCGTCCGGTGAAGATGGTTCCGATACCGTGCTGAAGGCCAGGATTCTTGACCGTGGCGTGAACGTCGGCGTTGATGAGCCGGTGGAGCGTGAGGTTTCCGGCATGGGCAACGGCCCGCTTGCCGCTTTCCTGAACGCGCTGAGCAACTTTGGCATCGAGGCTTCCGTGATGGATTACGTGGAGCACACCATGTCCGTCGGCACCGACGCCATGGCCGCCTCCTACGTGGAATGCCAGATCGGTGAGGAAGAGGATCCGCGGATCGTGTGGGGCGTCGGCATTGACACGTCCATCGTCACCAGCTCGCTGAAGGCCATTATTTCGGCCATCAACCGTTCCGAGCGCTGATTTCCGCGGGTTTTCGGTTCTCGTAGCTGAAGGGCTTGTGATGTACTTGCGAGTACGTCACAAGCCCTTTGCTTTTTGATTTCATAGGATTCCCGAGTTTCCGGATTTTCCAGTTTTTCCGGATTATTCGGAAACTCGGAAATTCAGGATTGCGATCCCCAAATGCAGACATTGTTGCCGATTGCGGAGAACGTCATGACCGGCTTGCCGTCGATCTCGCGGGGGAGTGTTGCGAACCGTGCAATGTAGGTCACGTCGTCCAATCGGATTTCCGCGTCGCTTGCGCAACAGTTGAATCCGTTCGCGGCGCCGGAAAGCGGTTTCCACGATCCGCAGGTGATCGGCCCGTCCGTCGACCTCGGCAGATTCGCGTCGGGAGTATCGAAGAAACTTACGATTTCACCCCGGGTGATCCGCCCGTCCTCATGGAACGTATATCGCGTCGGACGATTGATGCCAACGTACGTGCCATCATCCTCTTGCTTGCCGTTGAAGAACGTATGCTGATCATGCAGTACAACGTTGTAATCGCCTGTGATATCGGCAATGCCGGTCGGCGCGACGGCAACGGAACCGCGGTATTCGTACGGTGCCGCAACCAGCCAGCCGTCGGAAGTCGGCAGTAATTCGCGTACGTGAGATTCGTAATCTTCATCATCGTCCTCGCTAAAGCGTTCCGCGAAACGGGTGTGGTAGACGAGGAACATGCGACCGTCCTTCGACCGACGAATGGCGGAATTATGCCCCTGCGAGACTTCGACATCGGCAAGTTCTGCCGGACCGCCATCCCACTGTACGGAAGACGTCAATCGAATGCCGGTGCCGCGCTCCTGATTGTCGGGAATCTCACCGTACGAAATCGCGGGATTGCCGTTCTGGTCCACGTACGGGCCAAGCAGCGATTTTGAACGGAACAGACGAATCTGATATCCGCCGGTGCGCCCAAGCCAGCCGTACGACATGAACAGATACCACCATCCGTTTTCACGAATGAAGTACGATCCTTCGCCGGAATTCCAGTAGCCTCCGGCCACTTTCACGCCGTAATAAGGATCGGAGGAATCCTTGACCAGCGGGTATCGCACGGAATAATCGCGCAAGCCGGTTTTCGGATCGAGCTTGAACATCCAGATGCCGCCGAACCATGAACCGAAACTCATCCACATTTCGCCGTGCTCGCACAATGCGGGCGCCGCGTCGATGGCGTTGATGCGCGTGTCTTTGAGCGACAGGTAGCGGGTCAGGTCATAGCCGACGGTGCCATCGGTTTTGGGCTCAAGTTCCAGCACTTTCGGCACGTCGGTGTTCCACAGGTTGCTCTCGTCGAAACCGGAATATACCACCGGCCCCACGTACGTCCAGTCGCCGTCCACATGGTCGGCGGTCAACAGCACGATCACCGAGCGGAACTGGTCGCCGTTCACCGACAGGTACATGCACCACTTGCCCATGGTCTCGTTCCAGATCACGTCGGGCGCCCACGTGTTGCCGAGCAGGTCGGGATTGGAATCCTGTTTCGGCCATGCCTGCCAAATATCGCCGAGCAGCGCGTACGGGTCGCGGCTCAGATTGTTATCGAACCGCTCCCAATGCACCATATCCGTGCTGCGCGCGCACCGACGATGCGTGCCGAACAGATAGTAGACACCGTTTTCCTCGACGATTGCGGGATCGTGCACGGCCACCCGCCCGTTGGCGAGCGTGTGCTCGATGCCGTTGGGCGAGGTGGCCGGTGCCGCAGATAGTGGTTCTGCAGACGATTGCACTGCAGCATTTACGGTTGTTGTGCCGTTTTCACTCACTTCTGCGACCCCCAAATGCACAGATTGTTTGTGCCCAGAGCGCTGAAGGTCATGACTGCCTTGCGATCCTTGTCTCGCGGAAGCTTGTCGAACGCGCCGGAATACGTGACTTCGCCCTCGTTGCCGGTGAGCTTAAGCGTCATCTGGTTGGCGCCTTCCACGGCCTCCCAAGTGCCCGTCTGGTCGCCGGTCACGGTGCCGTCTTCCTTCAGGGTGATGTTGATGGGCTTGTTCACGCCGCGATAGTCGGTGCTCGTCTTATCGGTGACCTTCTTCGGCCCCTTGAAATAACTGGACTTGTCGTGCGTCACCATCTCGTAATCGCCGGCGATGTCGGCGGTCTTGTAGCCCTTCTTGTCGGCCTTGGTGCCCGTGTATTCGTACGGTGCGGCCACCAGCCATCCGTCGGCGGTCGGCAGCAGCTCGTGCACGCGCACCTCATGCTTTTCGCCGGAACCGGAGAAACGGGTATGGTACACGAGGTAAGCGGTGCCGTCGTCGTCAACGAACGCGGAATTGTGGCCCTGGGAGACTTCGATATTCGCGTTGTCGTTGCCGCTCCACTGGATCGAGCTCATCAGGCGCTCGCCGATGTTGCTTTGCCAGTTGCTGCCGATGGCCTTGGTGGAAATCGCGGTGTTGCCGGCTTCGTCAACGTACGGGCCGGTGATGTCCTTGGAGCGGAACATGCGGATCTGGTAGCCACCGGTCTGCTGCAGCGCGCCGTAGGAGGCGAATAGATACCAGTAGCCGTTGTCGTGCAGCAGGTAGGAGCCTTCGCCGGAGTTGCCGAAGCCGCCGCCGAGCTTCACACCATAGTAGGCGTCGGACTTGTTCGCTTCGGTGGGGTAGGTGGAGTTGTAGTCGCGCAGGCCGGTCGTCGGGTCGAGCTTGAACATCCACATGCCGCCGAACCAGGAGCCGAAGGTCATCCACATGTCGCCGTTGTCATCGGTTTTCACGCACGGGTCGATGGCGTTGATGCCGGTGTCGGTCTGCGAGGTGTAACGGGTGATGTCGGCATCCTCGCCAAGCACCTGCGGCACGTCGGTCTTCTTCACGTTCACGCGTTCGAAGCCGGAATAGACCACCGGGCCAACGTACGTCCAATCGCCTTCGATGTCGTCGGCGGTGAGCAACACGATCACAGAACGGTAGTTCGCGCCGTTGATCGACATGTACATGCACCACTTGCCCATGGTCTCGCTCCAGATCACGTCCGGTGCCCACATGTTGCCTTTGACGTCAGGATTGGAGGACTGCTTCGCCCAGCCGTCCCAAATGTCTTTGAAGATCTTCTCGTAGTCGGTGCTCAGATTGTTGGTGAAGGTGCTCCAGTTGATCAGATCGTCGCTTTTGAGCCAAGCGCGATGCGAGCCGAAAATATAGTATTTTCCGTTGGCTTTGACGATGGAGGGATCATGCGATTCGCCGCGCTTGATGCTGGCGGTGCTGGTTTCGGCTTTCGACGATGCGGACGATTGCTTCGTCGAATTGCCGGAGCATCCGGTGAGCGTTCCGACCAGCATGGCTGCGGCGATGATGCCTGCCGCGATCTGCTTTGCTGTTGTACGGAATTTCATTTTTCCCCTTCCTTGCGGATGACATTGATTTGTACAACGATGTAATTTCTTATATAGTGTACAACGTTGTAAAGAAAAGTCGAATCATAAGGGGTTTCTCGATGTCGAGTTCCTACGAATTGCTGTGCTACACGCGCGAAGCTACCGGCCGTGAAAAGGCGAATAATGAGGACATCGCCTATAGCATGCACCTTGCGTTGCGTGCCGATGGGGCCGCCCAATGGGAGCCGCTCAACGAGAATTACGGTATTTTCTTCGCCGCCGGCGTGCCTATTCAGGCCGCCACCGCCGAGTCGCGCCGAGCGTGCGTCGCGGCGGCGCATTTCGTCGCCGATCCGTTCGATGAGGCGCATCCGGCCACCGATGCCGTCGCATATGGCGCGGTGATGCCGGGGATCGACATCACGTTGAAATCCCTGAAGAACCCGTATCTGTTCCGCCTTGCGGATGGCCGATTCGCGCTCGCCGCCACCCGTACCGCGCGCGGCGGCGAGCCGGATGGCTCCGAGCGATCGGCGTTCCTGTTGGCCGTCAGCGACGATCTGACCTCCTTCACGCAGCTTGGGCTGGTGATGCTGCGTACCGGCGGTGGCGTCAATCGTCCGTCTGTCGTATTCGACGCGGACGCCTCCCGTTATGTGATTTCCTGGACGTCGAACGACGGCAAATCGTATGTCGCGACCGTTGCCGATATTGTCGCCGCGGCCGAATCCGGCGAGCCGATCGATATTGCGGAAGCTGTGGTAACGGCGGAATCAAGCCGTTCCTGCGATTGCAATATTCCCAATGCCGTTCCTGGCAACGTGATTGCCGTCACTGAAGAAGAAGCATCGAAACTGATCGAACGATTCGGTCGTATTTACAACGTTGAAACATCGGTGGCGACGCAGCATATCGACATGGCGGCAAGCAGGGAAGCGGCCCGTGAAGCCGTGCAGGCACTCGCCAAGGTCCGCGCCGATCTCGTCTACAGCGACGGTTCCGGTGCCACCCGTGCCGTGGATTGGAACAAAGACGAACTTGAGGCGATTGCGCAGGACGCCGCCGAAGGCAAGCTCCAGCCGGGCGACACGCGCACGGTGAGCGGCCGCATCCGCCAAACCGTATACCCGGTGCCATTTGCCGTGGAGCGTGCGGACCCGTCGGTGTTCGCTTGGAATTTCAACGGCAAGCCGATGTTCATGTTCATCGCCACCGACGATACCGACGGCAACTGCGTCGATCCGAACGATGGCGCCACGCATATGCCGTTGCGCATCGCCGACTCCATCGAAGCGCTTTCCGACGCGGCGGGCGGCCGTGCCAAGGAAATCGATCTGCTCAAATGCGGTGATTACAACGCTGAAGGACGCGCCATGACCGGCTGCTTCTGGGCGCCGGAACTGCATGTCATCGATGGAAAACTGTCGGTGCTCTTCATGCCATGCTTCGATGGGCCGGCCACCAATCCAGACGGCACGCCCAACGATCGTGCGGGCAAGCCGGACATGTGGACGGGCAGCTGCCATATCATGCAGCTCAAGCAGCATTCCGACGGCACGGATTTCGATCCGCGCGAACCCGAAAACTGGACGGTGCCGAAGCCGATTCTCACACCGACCGGCGGCGTGCTCAATCCCATCCAACGTATCTCGCTCGACATGACCGTCATCAGCGATTCCGGCCGCTGGTATTACGCGTGGCAGCAGGTCGGCAGCATTTGGATCGCCAGCTTCGATCCGGCCCGTCCGGAACGGCTTACCTGCGAGCCGAAGCAGGTCGTTGTGCCGGAATTCGCGTGGGACAATATGATCGCCGAAGGTCCGAACGCCATCGTGCATGATGGCACGATCTACCTGATTTATTCCGGCTCGCTGGTCGGCATTGACTACACCACCGGTCTGGTCACCGCCCCGGCCGGGCAGGACGCCGATCTGACCGATCCGAACGTGTGGACGAAGCTCGACTATCCGCTGCAGAAATCCGGAGTATACAACGGGCAATGGCAGCTCGGCACCGGCCATGGCATGTGGTCCAACGACGAGGACGGCAATCTCATCTATGTATTTCACAATGCGGAATACGAGAATGGACGGTATGGCGGCCGCGACGCCCAGGTGCGCCGCGTGCACTGGTCCAAGGAGGGTATGCCGATACTGGACATGCAGGCGGCGGAAGAGCTCAATCCGGACTATGCTGATATAACGATGAAAATCGTGGTTTCCGGCAATAAAGGCTGATTTCGTTGGCTTCAGCGCCGCAAGGGGCGAAAGCCGGTGTTGGGTCCGAATGTATGAGACGTTTTTGGTGAAAAGGGGTTGACATGCCGAAGCAGAATGGCGCCAACGGCGAGCACGTGGTGACCATGCGCGAGGTCGCGAAGGCGGCCGGCGTATCGATCAAAACGGTGTCCAATGTGGTCAACGACTACGAGTTCGTGTCGCAGGCCACGCGAGACAAGGTCAACAAGGCCATCGACGAGCTCGGCTACACGCTGAACGTGTCCGCGCGCAATCTGCGCAGGGGGCAGACCGGCATCATCGGCCTCGCCATTCCCGATCTGCAGATGCCGTACTTCGCGCAGCTTTCGTCGCTGGTCATCGAAGAGGCCAAGAAGCTGGGCCTGCGCGTGATCGTCGAGCCGACGCAATACTCGCGCGAAGGCGAGATTGAGGCGTTGCACGGCTCCCAGCAGACGATGATCGACGGCCTGATCTACAGTCCATTGGAACTTGATCAGGATGATGTCGACCAATTGGATGTGGACTATCCGCTGGTGCTTGTCGGCGAACGCATCTTCACCGACAAGATGGACCATATCGCCACGGAAAACGTGGAAGGTGCCAAGCGCGCCACGTCGTATCTGCTGCAGACCGGCTGCAAGCGCGTGGCCGTGGTCGGCGTGCATCCGGGCGAGAAGGTCGGCTCCGCCGCGCTGCGCTATCAGGGCTACCTTGAGGCGTTGGAGGAGGCCGGCGTCGAATTCGACGAGCGTTTGGTGGTCGAGTCGGGCATGTGGCATCGTAGCGATGGCGTGCGCGTGATGAACGCGCTGCTTGATTCCGGCGTGGTTCCCGACGGCGTCGTCGCGCTGAACGACATGCTCGCCTCCGGTGTGATGCATGCGATCCAGATGCACAATCTGCGCATTCCCGAAGATATTTCGGTGATCGGTTTCGATAATTCCGACGATTCGCAGTATTTGTCTCCTGCGTTGACGTCGATTGCTCCCGGTCTTGAGGCGGTGGCGCGTCTGTCGGTGAAATTGCTGAAGGATCGTATCGACGGGGTTTCGCCGTCGAAGGATCTCAAGCCGGAGCAGAAGGTGTTCCGCAAGGTTTCGTCGTCGTTGGTGGTGCGTCAGTCCACCAAGCTGCCCACGAATTCCTTGGTGGTGTGATCTTCCTTCCTTCTTTTTCTTCTTCTTTTGGAAGAAAGGAAGTGATTGGTGCCTCGGCGCTTGCGTCCGGTTTTTACGGATTGCCGGTGCCGAGGTTTTTGTTTTCCCTTTCTGGCGATTGTCTGTTGCCGGGTACTGCGATTCGATTCTTCCGAGGAGTCGGATGTGAGAAACACGCGGTGCGTTCCTCCGATTTGTTACAACGTTGTAATAGTGATATATTCAACGTTGTAAATTACTGGAACAGCGGATTGAAAAGGAATAGACATGGCTGTTTACAACAATCCGATCGTGCTTCAGCGCGCAGATCCTTGGGTCCTCAAAGTTGACGGCGAGTACTACTTCACTGGCTCCGACCCGGAATACAACTGCATCGCCATTCGTCACGCATCGAACATCAACGACCTGCAGAAAGCCCCCGAAACGGTGGTGTGGCGCAAGCATGAGTCCGGACCGGCGAGCATCTATATTTGGGCGCCGGAACTGCACCGCATCAATGGCGCTTGGTACATCTACTTCGCAGGCGCCGCAACGGATTTCGAGGCCTCCGGCCTACCGACCCACCGCATGTTCGTGCTGGAGAACACCGATGACGACCCCACCACCGACAACTGGGTGGAAAAGGGTCAGATCGTCACCCCGATCGACTCTTTCGCGCTCGACGCCACCACCGAGGTGATCGACGGCGTGCAGTACCTGGTCTGGGCCCAGAAAGATCCCGCGATCGAAGGCAACTCCAATCTGTACATCGCCAAGATGGCCAACCCGTGGACGCTGGAAAGCGAGCCTGTCATGCTCTCCAAGCCGGAATATGACTGGGAGTGCATCGACTTCCTCGTCAACGAAGGCCCGGCCTTCCTGTTCCACGAGAACAAGATCTACATCACGTATTCCGCCTCCGGCACCGGTGTGCCGTATGCCGTCGGTCTGCTGACCGCCGAGCGCGGCAGCGACCTGCTGAGCAAGGATTCCTGGACCAAGAGCCCGGTGCCGGTGTTCAAGACCTGCGCCGAAAACGGCCAGTACGGCCCCGGCCATAACTCGTTCACCAAGTCCGAAGACGATTCCGAAGACCTGATGATCTATCACTGCCGCAACTATACGGAAATCAAGGGCGATCCGCTGTTCGACCCGAATCGTCATGCCCGTGTCGGCGTGGTCAAGTGGACGGAGTGCGGCCCCGACTTCGGTGTGCCGGAACCCGACAATCTGTGGACCCCGACCACCACGGACGTGTTGCCGGCCGATGGCGGCGCTCTTGCGGGAACGCCGGTAGCGAACTGACTTGCGTAATCGTAAGAAACGTTGCGATTCCAACAAAAACGAATAATTGAAGATTATAAAGAAAACAGCTTTTCCATCGGCGTGTTTCCGATTTGTACAACGATGGAAAAAGCTGTATAATCAAAATTACAACGTTGCAAACGGCAGTGCAGCTGACGAAGCGTGAACGACATCGCAAACAAGGTTGTTGATGAATGTCACTGCAACGGTTGGAGGAAATGTCTTGGGAGACCAAGAGGAAAAGGAGAAATCCATGAAGATTAAGAAGAGCACCAAGGCTCTCGCGGCCGCGGCCTCCCTGGCCATGATGGCCACCGTCGGCCTGTCCGCCTGCGGTGGCAGCAGCAACGACGCCAAGACGACCGCTGACGGCAAGGTCAAGATCACGATGTGGCACGGCTTCTCTGAGGCCGATGGCAAGACTCTCGAGTCCATCGTCAAAGACTTCAACAAGTCCCAGGATAAGTACGAGATCGATGCTCAGCTGCAGCCGTGGAGCACCATCGGCGAGACCATGGTGACCAAGGTCACCTCCGGCGACGGCCCGGACTTCGTGACCACCGGCGCCGACAACGGCCAGGGCTGGTCCATCGACGGCACCTTCCAGTGCGTCACCGATTTCTATGACGACAAGGACAGCGGCACCGATGAGTACATCGAGAACGTCGTTGACCAGATCACCTTCAACATCGACGGTTCCGAAGAGAAGTGCGGCGTCCCGATGGGCTACGCACCGACCGCCGTGTGGTACAACACCGACATGTGGAAGGCTGCCGGCCTGACCGACGCCGACTACCCGCAGACCTGGGATGAGCTGCTCGAAGTCGCTAAGAAGCTCACCAAGTCCGATGGCTCCCAGTACGGCATTGCTCTGCCGGATCTCGGCTGGGCTCCGTTCCTGAAGGGCAACGGCTCCGGCATCTACACCACCGATGGCAAGGTCTCCATCAACACCAAGGAGAACAAGGCCTTCCTCGAGAAGATGCGTGACTTCTACAAGGGCGGTTACTCCGTGTCTGGCATGGATGAGACCGCTGCTCGTGAATCCTTCGAATCCGGCCAGTCCGCAATGGTGATCGTCGGACCGTGGGAGGATCAGGCCTCCACCGACAAGGGCATCAACCACGACCTGTTCCCGGTTCCGAACGGCGACGGCACCTATGTGTACCCGGACGGCACCAAGGGCTCCAACACCGGTTCCACCGGTCTGTACTGGTGGGTCACCTCCCAGGTTGGCGACTCCGCTAAGAAGCAGGGCATCTACGACTTCTTCAAGTTCTACAACAACCACGACAACCAGGTGACCTGGTCCCTCGGTTCCGCCTATCCGCCGAACAACACCACCGTCACTGCCGATGAGCTCTCCGAGCGTCCGCTGATCGCCAAGATCGGTGAGAACACCAGCAAGTCCTTCATCGGTATCGCAGGCCTCAAGGGCGGCTTCGGTGACATCGCCGCCTCCGTCGACACCCTGACCTCCAACACCGCCCGCACCGACGACGACATCCAGAGCCTGCTGGACGACGCCGAATCCCAGATCCAGGGCTACCTCGACGAGTACACCGAGTAAGCGAAGCGGGATTCACCTACAATCAACAAGTGAGCGGGGCTAACCCGCTCACCACCCCAGCAAAAGGCCACGGTGCTGGCCCTCACGCCAGCGACGTGGCCTTTGCTGTCTTAAAAAAACACATCCCTGGTGTCATTAAAGGAGGAGATAATGGCACAAGCAACTGCCGTCCCAGGATCCGCGCATTCCGCGGTGGCCAAGGAGAACAAGAAGGCGATCCAGGCCCGTAACCTGCGCACCGGCCTGCTGTTCACCGCACCGGCCCTCATCGTTCTCGCAATCTTCGTTTTCTATCCGGCAATCAAGACGTTCATCACGTCTCTGACTTCCGACCGCATCAACCGCGCCGGCAAGTTCGTCTGCTTCGACAACTACGTCAAGCTGTTCCAAAGCGCCGACTTCTGGACCGACGTCAAGAACACCCTCGTCTACGCAGTGGCCTACGCTCCGATCGTTGTGGTCGTCGCACTCGCGTTCGCACTGCTGCTCAACCGCAAGGACCTCAAGTTCGTCGGATTCTTCCGTACCTGCATGTTCCTGCCGTTCGTCATCTCCCTGACTGTCGCCGCCATCGCATGGCAGTTCATCCTCTCCCCATCGCTGGGCTTGGTTCCGTACTGGATTCAGCAGTTGACCGGCATCGCGCACGTCGATCTGCTCGGTACCCGTGAAACCGCCATGGCTACCATCGTCTTCATCACCGTGTGGAAGAACTTCGGCTACTTCATGGTCATCTTCCTCGCAGGTTTGCAGGGCATCTCCGCCGAACTGTATGAGGCCGCCTCCCTCGATGGCGCCTCCGCATGGCAGAAGTTCCGCTACATCACTCTTCCGGCACTGCGCCCGACCTTCAATTACGTGGTCATCTTCGGCCTCATCGGTTCCTTCCAGGTTTTCGATCAGGTCTTCATCCTGACCTCCGGCGGTCCGGCACGCGCCACTGAAACCATCGTGTATCGCATCTACACCGAAGCATTCGGCAACGGCAAGCTCGGCTACGCATCCGCACTGTCGTACGTGCTGCTGATCATGACGCTCATCGTGGGCCTCATCCAGCTATATACCAACAACAAGCATGAGAAGGAGGAAATCGCATGAGCACCGCGACTCTTTCCGCACAAGAGCAAGAGAATGCCCGCATCAACGCCGAAAACGAGCGTCTTCGCAAGCAGGCGACCCGCAAGCGCCGCATCGGCCTGGGCTTCAGCTACTTCGCTTTGATCCTCATCACCATCCTGATGATCTTCCCGCTGCTGATTGTCGTGCTGGTGTCGTTCACCCCGAACGCCATCACGCAGACTTGGCCGCCAAAGCTCGTCCCGAACCAGTTCACCCTTGAGAACTACCAGTCGCTGTTCGAACGTCTGCCAATCGGTCGAGAAATGCTCAATACCGTCATCTTCGCCGGTGCCGTGACCATCATCTCCGTGTTCTTCGACTCCCTGGCCGCCTACGGCCTGTCCCGCGTGGATTTCAAGGGCCGTGGCCTGCTGCTCGGCGTGCTGATTGCCACCATGATGATCCCGGGCATGGCCCTGCTCATCCCGGTGTACAAGTTGCTCGCCAACATGGGCCTCATCAACAGCTACTGGGGCATCATCATCCCGCGTATGGCCGACGTCGGCGGCATCTTCCTGCTGCGTCAGTTCTTCATCTCCATTCCGAAGGACCTCGACAACGCGGCCCGCATCGACGGCGCAGGCGAATTCCGCATCTTCGCGCAGATCATTCTGCCGAACGCCGTGCCAGCAATCCTCACCGTGGGCATGTTCAACTTCATGGGCAACTGGAACGACCTGCTTTGGCCGTTGATCATGACCTCCAAGCCGGAGACCCGCACCATCACCGCAGGCCTCGCAATGCTGACCGGCCATGGTTCCTCCGTCACCCCGTACGGTGTGGTGATGGCAGGTGCCCTGATCTCCGCACTGCCGTTGCTGGTGGTCTTCTTCTTGGTGCAGAAGCGCTTCGTTGAAGGTATCGCCATGACCGGCATGAAGTAAAGCCCGACTTCATCCGATCGAAACGATCCATAACTGAACATCCATAATCAAACCTTGTTTTCCTTCCTTCGATAACTGCGCTGTTGAGTGCGTAGAACAAGGCCGTCGGCGTGGCTCCTCCCCACGGTGGCGGCCTTGTTCTGTATTCTCGTAAGAAACGTTTGGACACGTATTTTGATACACGCATGTAGACGACGCAAAGGAGCGCGCATATGACTTCGCATATTCTCGAACGGGTCCCCCTACAGCAGGTGAGGCTACTGCCAGGAGAACATTTTGACGCGCAGCAGGCCGGCGCACGGTATCTGCTTGAGCTTGACGTCGATCGCCTGCTATACCCCTTCCGCAGAGAGGCGGGACTGCCGCAGCCGACCGATGCCGACGGCAATCCGGTAACGTCGTACCCGAATTGGGAGGAAACGGGGCTTGACGGCCATATCGCAGGGCATTATCTGTCGGCTTGCGTCGGATTCGCGCAAGTCGCAGACGATCCGCAACCGTTCATCGACCGCGCCGCCACCGTGGTGCGGTCATGGCATGAATGCCAGCAGTCGTTTGCCGGCGATGCTGTGATGCGCGGGTATGTGGGTGGTGTGCCTGATTCCCGCACCGTGTTCGGGCGCCTTGCCGCAGGCGATGTTGAATCGCAGAATTTCTCGATGAACGACGCATGGGTGCCCATGTACAACGTTCACAAAACGTTCGCCGGTTTGTTGGATACATGGGCCGATTTTGCTTCTATCGATGAACAGACTTCGCAGCTGGCACGTACCGTCGTGCTTGATCTGGCCGATTGGTGGTGCCGTATCGCCGAGCCGCTGGACGACGAGACCTTCGACAGGATTCTGGTGAGCGAATTCGGCGGCATGTGCGAATCGTTCGCCGAACTGTACGCGCGTACCGGCGAGGAGCGCTACCATGTGATGGCCGACCGCTTCAAAGACCACGCCATCTTCGACCCGCTGGCGCAAGGCGAGGATGTGCTCACCGGCATGCACGCCAACACGCAGATTCCCAAAGTGCTTGGATGGGAACGTTTGGGCGCGATTTGCAACGATGAACAGGCCGACGCCGCCACTAACACCTTCTGGGATTCCGTGGTGCATCACCGTTCCGTAAGCATCGGCGCGCATTCCGTGTCCGAGCATTTCCACCCGACGGACGATTTTTCATCCATGATCGAATCGCGAGAAGGTCCGGAAACCTGCAATTCGTACAACATGTCGAAACTTGCGGAACGACTGTGGCTGCGTTCCGGCAGCGCCGACTATATCAACTTCTACGAGCGGGTGCTGGAAAATCACCTGCTGTCCACCATCAATCCGAAGCAGCCGGGATTCGTGTATTTCACGCCGATGCGATCGCAGCATTATCGTGCCTATTCCACACCTCAGGAATGCTTCTGGTGTTGCGTCGGTTCGGGATTGGAGAATCACGCCCGATATGGACGATTGATTTACGCGCTGCAGCGGCCGGCTGCGCAGGATTCGGCTGATTCGGCTGCTGCTGGTTTTGCCAGTTCTGCCGCCGAGACGGGCAATACCGTTTCAAACAATGCCGAGGCGGAAGCTACGCGCCTGCTGGTCAATCTGTACATCGATTCCACCTTCGACTGCCCGGAGCAGGGTCTGCGCATCACGCAGCGCGCCGCTCGCATTGAGGATGGCGTCGATTACACGGTGACGTTCACGTTGGAATCCACGGCCGAGCATGTTCCCGGTACTCCCGGTGGTTTGCGGGAAACCACGCTGTTTCTGCGCCGTCCGTGGTGGGCGGAACATTACGGCGTCATGGAGGCCACATGCGCCGTCTGCACGCTTGATCCGGCACGCACCAACGATATTCCCGAAGGATATCTGCCGTTGCGTCTGCGCTGGAACGGCGTTGCGGAAGTGGTGATGCGGTTGCGGCCGCGGATCACCGTCGAGCGTATGCCGGACGGTTCGCCTTGGGTCAGTTTCATGAAGGGGCCGAAGGTGATGGCGCTGGCTTCGGATAGCGACGATATGGACGGCGAATTCGCGGACGCCGGCCGTATGAGTCATATTGCCACTGGTCCGTTGCGTCCGCTCGTATCCATGCCGATCATCAACGGCAATCCGGTCAAGGCGTGCGCGCAGGTTTCCAGACCGTACGTGCATGGCCTCACCGTTGCCGCGACGGACGTTTCCGGCCGTACCATGCTGTTCGACATGCATGCGTTCAGCAGTATGCATGGCTGCCGGTATTCCGTGTATCTGCCGGTTGCCGACGATGGCAACGTGTGTGCGTTGCGCGCGCAACTGGCCGATATCGATGCGCGTCAGGCCGCTAGCGAGCAGACCGTTGTCGACACCATCGCATGCGGTCAGCAGCAATCGGAAGTCGATCATCGGTATTCGGGCGATAACGACATGATGGGTGCCGACGGCACGTTGCATTGGCGTCGCGCGTTGGCTGGTGGCGAATTCCAGTATGCGATGCGCGGGCGTGGTCAGGCGCATCGTTTGGAAATCGAGGTGATTGCCGATTCCGCGGAAAGCGACGGTGAAAACGCGGCGTATGAAGTGACGCTCGACGGCCTGCCATTGCAGCGTGGCGAGCATCGTCGCATCGACGGCGATCCCACGGCAATCGACGTGTATCCGCTGCCGGATGCCGCAGAAACTGCGGAAACCGCGGAAAATATTGAGAATACCGGAGAAAACGACAATGCTGACGACGCTGCGATCGTACGCATCTCGGCTTCGGCGCATGACGGCGCGAAAATCACCGCCCTACGATTGCATAAGTAGGATTGCAGCGATGAAAATCGCGATATGGCAGACGACTGACCGTCCGGGGGCGTCTGCCATGGCGATCCGGTGATTGGAGGATGCTGATACGCATTGTGGCGGCAACGATGGTATTCGTTGCCGCCACAATGTTTTTTGCGGTTGCTTTGCCGGTTGCCGTTCCGGCTGGCGTCGGTTGCCGTCAATGAGTGGGTGTCTTGCCTGCCGCCGACGGTCGTTGCGACGGTTATTGGGCTCCGTTTGACTGGTCGTCTCCGGAGTTGTCGCCACTGCTGTTGCCGCTGTTGCCGCCGTCCCCGGAGTTGTCTCCGCCGTTATTGCCGCTGTCTCCGCCGTCTCCGCCGTCTCCGGAGTTGCCGCCGTCTCCGTTACCGCCGCTGTTCTGATCGCTGTTTTGCGTAGGATCGGGTGTGGTCTGCTCGGTGTTCTCTTCGGCCTTCGGCATCTCCTGATTCTGCCGTGTCTCGGTCTTCTGCGCGCCGGTGCCCCATGTGCCGTCCGGGCCGCCGATCTTGCCGTTGTCGGTCGGTTCGGTGAAGGTCAGCACCTCCTGATTCTGCAATGCGAGCGACATGAACTCCTCGAACAGATGCGACGGGTAGCCCGTGGAGGAAACGCCATAGCCTGCGAACGATGGCACTTCCTGCGCGCTGCCGTCTTCCGCAGGATTCCAAATGGCCCACACATTGAGCAGCTGCGGCGTGTAGCCCACGAACGAAGCGGCCTTCTCGTCGTTTGCGGTACCGGACTTACCGGCCACCTGACGTCCGAGACGTGTCGAAACGCCAGCCGCGGTGCCATACGTGGTGGTGCCCTGCATGGCCTTCTGCACCAGATGGCAATCGTTCGCATCGAACACCTGCTGGTTCTCCTGAGCCGTCTTGTACAGCTCCTTCGAACCGTCGGACGTGAGCACCGTGTCGACGATGTGCAGCGTGTTCTTCACGCCATCGTTCGCAATGGTGGAGTGGCCTTGCGCCAGATCCCACACGGTAATGCCGTTGATGCCCAGAATGTTGTAGGTGGTGTCTTCGGCGATGTCTTCCTCAATGCCCGCCTGATGCGCGATCTTGGCGAGATTCGCGGCGCCGAGGTGCTTGTTGACCTCCATGAACACCGTGTTCACCGAATTCGCGGTCGCCTGATAGAGGTTGATATACCCGTAATTGGTGTTCAACGCGTTCGGCACCTGCGCGGTGGTTCCCGGCGTCGTTTCAAACGTCAGGCCGGAATTGCCGTTGAAGATGGTGTTGAAATTCACACCCTCCTGCGCGGCTCCCAGCAAGCCGAACGGCTTCATGGTGGAACCCGGTTCGAACGTGGCCTGCGTGGCGTTGTTGAGCTGCTTGGTGAGGTAATCGTTGCCCGCATACATGGCTTTCACGGAACCGGTCTTCTGATCGACCGCAATACCGCCCACCTGAATACTTTCCGGCATGCCCTCCGGTCGGGTGTCGCCGACCTGCTGAATCTCGTCCTGCATGTCCTTGTCGAGCGTGGTGACGATCTTGTAGCCGCCGGTTTCCAGATCATCGGCGGTGAACGCCTTGGAATTGACCAGTTCGTTCTTCACCGTGGTCAGCAGATACCCGTTCGCGCCGGCCATCTGGTTGCTCTGCTGTATTTCCGCCACGGCAGGGAACTGCGCTTCCTTCTTCTCCTGGGCGGTGATGTAGCCGTCTTCCTTCATGATGCTGAGCACGCGGTCGTATCGCTTTTCGGCCTGTTCCTGATTGACGGCCGGATCCCATGAGCTCGGCGCCGGAATGATACCGGCCAACATGGCGGCTTCCGACAAGGTCAGATCGCTGGCGTTCTTGTTGAAATACGCCTTCGCCGCCGCCTGAATGCCATATGCGCCACGACCAAGATAAATCGTGTTCATGTAATTGCATAGCACTTGGCTCTTATCTTGTGCCTGCGCGATCTTGATGGCCAGGAACGCTTCCCTCAGCTTGCCGGAATACGACGTGGTTTCGCCCAAATAGTAGCGTTCCGCATACTGTTGGGTGATGGTCGAACCGCCCTGACGGCTGCCTGTGGTCAGATTCGTATACAGCGCTCGCGCGATGCCATACAGATCGATGCCCTTGTTGGTGTAGAAGGAACGGTCTTCCGACGCGACGATGGCATTGCCCACATAATCCGGCAATACCGCACAGTCGATGATTTCGCGGTTCTGTTCCGCGTAGCTGCCAATTTCCGTAGTGCCGTCGGCATAGTAGACGGTGGTTTTTTCGGCGAGGGCGAACTTTTCCGGTTCGGGGATTTCCGTGGTGATATACATGTATGCGAACAGGCCGATTCCTGCCGCGAGCAGCGCTGCGAAGATGCCGAGTGCCCACTTCAGCACGAGATGCTTGCGCTTGTTCTGCTTTTTCTGAGGTCCGTTGGCGCGGTGCGATCCGTGGTTCTGCGGCTTGGGCGCGCTATGGGATGCGTTGCTGCGATTGCTGCCGGCGCCGCCGCTGCGGGCGCTTCTTGAGCGTGAGCTTACGCTTCGTGTGTGTGAAACCATAGGTTCCACCGTAGCTGATTGACTTGAGAAATCAGGTGAAAATGGGGTGAGTTTGCCCTTGGGAGGGCATTTTTTGCGCAGCTCTTTTACAAATCGACAGTTTGTGGGTCGTTGTCTCAATATCGGCTGATTTTCAGGGTTTTATCAGTTTTTCAGGTGCCTTTTCGCTGTTTCGCAGGTATGCTTGAAATTTGGTACCTGTGAAACGCATATATGCATATATAACAGAGGAGTCGTTTACAGATGAGCATTCGTGTAGCTATCGCTGGCGTTGGCAATTGCGCTTCTTCGCTGGTGCAGGGCGTTGAATACTACAAAGACACGAAGGACGAGGATAAGATTCCCGGTCTGATGCACAATAATTTCGGCGGATATCGCGTGCGCGACATTGAATTCGTCGCCGCATTCGATGTGGACGCGCTGAAGGTCGGCAAGGATCTGTCTGAAGCCATCGAAGCGTCGCAGAACAACACGATCAAATTCGCCGACGTGCCGAATCTGGGCGTCGAAGTGCTGCGCGGCCCGACCAACGATGGTCTGGGTGAATACTATCGCCAGATGATCGAAGAGTCCGACGCCGAGCCGGTCGACGTGGCCCAAGTGCTGCGCGACAAGAAGGTCGACGTGCTCGTTTCCTACCTGCCGGTCGGTTCCGAGCAGGCCGACAAGGCATACGCCCAGGCCGCCATGGACGCCGGGTGCGCGTTCGTGAACTGCCTGCCGGTGTTCATCGCATCCGATCCGGAATGGGCTCAGAAGTTCCGTGACGCCGGTGTGCCGATCGTCGGCGACGATATCAAGTCCCAGGTCGGCGCCACCATCACGCACCGCGTGCTCGCCCGTCTGTTCGAGGATCGTGGCGTGCGTCTGGACCGCACGTACCAGCTCAACGTGGGCGGCAACATGGACTTCATGAACATGCTGCAGCGCTCGCGCCTGGAATCCAAGAAGATTTCCAAGACCCGCGCCGTCACTTCCGTGGTGCCGCACGATATGGATCCGCATAACGTGCATATCGGTCCGTCCGATTACGTGGCATGGCTTGACGACCGCAAGTTCGCGTTCGTGCGTCTTGAAGGCACTACGTTCGGCGATGTGCCGCTGAGCTTGGAATACAAGCTGCAGGTGTGGGATTCCCCGAATTCCGCCGGTATTGTGATTGACGCCGTGCGTGCCGCCAAGATCGCGCTCGACCGTCATCTGGCCGGCCCGATTCTGGCTCCGAGCTCCTATTTCATGAAGTCGCCGGCCGTGCAGCACGAGGATGGCGAGGCCCGCCGCTTGGTGGAGGAGTTCATCAAGGGCGAGGTTGAAGGCAGCGAAGAGCAGCTTGACGCCGATGTCGCCGCCGCCAAGGCAGCTGGCAAGGATGTGTGGCGCGCCTGATTTTTGGTTCGCCTGATATGAGGGATCCCCAATCTACCGTCGGTGGATTGGGGATTTTTAATTACGATTTGGAAACGATGCGTATCGTCACTTCTTGAGAAGGGGTTCGACCTGTTCCTCGTACGCGGTCAA